>Ga0308419_1001077_pt1 | contig 18441 bp, 15 predicted proteins | sample HotsprSampleMS50_FD_203674 | JGI IMG/M metagenome (GOLD analysis project Ga0308419, IMG submission 203674) | Hot spring phototrophic mat microbial communities from Mushroom Spring, Yellowstone National Park, Wyoming, United States - 20090730_MS50 ... | reverse complement strand
TCATAATGATCACCATCTGCTCGCCCTCCTGTGTTGCGTTGCGCCCACGAATCTCGGATCAGAACACAGAACACAGAACACAGAACACAGAATACAGAATACAGAATACAGAATACAGAACACAGAGTCCAGATTTCAGAGACAGAATCTGGAGTTCAAGATCCAGAATCCAAAATCCAAAATCGTCAGAGGCTGCGGTCCATCGCCTCGGCGATGCGCCGCGACTGGCGCACCAGATCGGCGAACTCTTCGGGCTTCAGCGACTGAGCGCCATCGGACATAGCCTGGGCCGGGTCGGGATGCACTTCGACGATCAGCCCGTCGGCGCCGGCGGCAATGGCGGCCCGGCTGGCGGCGATGACGTATTCAGATTTGCCGGTGGCATGGCTGGGATCGACCACCACCGGCAGGTGACTGAGCTTCTTCAGCACCGGCACCGCGTTGATGTCCAGCGTGTTGCGCGTGTAGGTCTCGAAGGTGCGGATGCCGCGCTCGCACAGCATGACGTTGTAGTTCCCGCGCGACATGATGTACTCGGCAGCCATCAGCAACTCTTCGATGGTGTTGGCCATGCCGCGCTTGAGCAGCACCGGCTTCATGCTCGCGCCGGCCGCATTGAGCAGCGCAAAGTTTTGCATGTTGCGCGCGCCGATCTGGAGCACATTCGCGTATTGCGCCACCAGCGGCACTTGCTCCGGCGACATCACTTCCGTCACGACGGCCAGCCCGGTCTGTTCGCGCGCCTCGGCCATCCACTGCAGCGCTTTCTCGCCGTAGCCCTGGAAGGAGTAGGGCGAGGTGCGCGGCTTGTAAGCGCCGCCCCGCAGTCCTTTGGCGCCGGCCTCCTTCACCGCGTGCGCCGCTTCCAATACCTGCTCGCGGCTTTCGGCGGAACACGGCCCGGCGATGATGATGACCTCATTGTTGCCTATCTTGACGCCATGGCCGTTCATGCCGATCAGCGTCACAGCTGTGTTTTCCTGCTTGAAATCGCGGCTGGCCAGTTTGAACGGCTTCAGGATAGGCAGGGTTGCTTCAACACCCGGCAATGTCTCGAAGATGGTGCGATCCACCGGCCGGTCGTTGCCGACCACGCCGATAACCACCCGCTCTTCGCCGTAGATTGGATGAGCCTGAAAACCCAGCGATTCGACCCGCGCCATAATGGCGCCGACTTCTTTGGCAGTTGCGCCTGCCTTCATGATGATGACCATCTTTGCGCTCCCGAATTGAGTGATTGACTGATTGAGTGATTCAGCCATTGAGCCATTGGCCCAATGGCAGCATCGCACCCTGTTGCAATTTGACCTGGCCGTTAGCCTTCCTGAATTCGGTCCGGGCGCAATCGCTCAGCGCCTCGGATATAGACGTGTTTGATCTCGCTGGCGCGCCTGTCCGTGTTCCAGTGGATGAGAATGCGCACGCAACGCGCCAGGCCGTGCGGCACCTCCATTTCGTGCATGCACATCAGCGCGGTGTCTGTCCAGCCCATCTGCCGCGCGGCAATGGCGGGAAACTCGGCGTTCAAGTCGCGGGTTGTGCTGAAGAAGGCGCTGGCAACGTCCTCGGCGCGAATGCCGTTGGCCTCGACCAGTTTCTCCAGCAACTCGCGGGTTGCCTCGATGATCGCTGTCTTTGTGTTCTCGGTCGCTACTGTCGCTCCACGCACACCGCGTAATCCCATATCTCGATAGTCCTCCTTGCGCTGTCACAACAAAAAGAGCGCGGGGCTTACTGCTCCGCGCTCTTGATTCCCTGAAATCCGTCTACTTCAACCAGGTGTTCCCTGCGTAGACTCGCGTGGGAGTAAGCTGCCTTTGCCCCTGGCAAAGTAGCCATAAAACCAGAAGTAGCTAAACGAGAAAGCTCCGCGAGTCATTGCTCAGCTGGCGTGATGGTAATTGATGCCGGGTAGTGTGTCAAGGGGCATTTTTCAGGCGTTTTACAATCCCGGCCATGCCGCGCTACATCGCTCTATTCAAGCCCTACGGTGTGCTGTCCTCCTTCACACACGAGGTCCAATCCGCCGCCGACGCCGGCAAGCGCACGTTGAGCGAGTTCGGCCTGCCGCCCGGCGTCTACGCAGCCGGCCGGCTGGATTACGACAGCGAGGGCCTGCTCGTCCTCAGCGACGATGGCGGCTTCATTCACCGCTTGACCGATCCGCGCCACAAGCTCCCCAAGACCTACTGGGCGCAGGTTGAGGGTGAGCCGGCTGAATCTCAGCTAAACCAGTTGCGGCGCGGCGTGGTGGTGCGCGACTATCGCACGCGACCCTGCCGGGCGAGGGTGCTGGCAGCCGGCATCGCGCCAGCCAGGTCTAACGGGCCGTTTTCTCAATTGCTGCTGGCCGGTGAGCCTGTCGAGCTGCCCCCGCGCGACAAGCCCGTCACGCCGCACGGCCCAACCGCCTGGATCGAGCTGATTCTGACCGAGGGCAAAAAGCGCCAGGTGCGCCACATGACAGCCAGTGTTGGCCTGCCGACTCTGCGCCTGATTCGCGTGGCGATTGGCCCGCTGACCATTCAAGGCTTGTCCCCCGGTCAATGGCGCGACCTGTCCCCGGCAGATATTCTTCTGTAGGGCAATCCGCCGGGCTTCCCGGGTCGCCGGGCTTGCCATCGGACAAGCGTTGTCTTTGTAGGGCAAGCCGCCGGGCTTGCCATCGGACAGGCGTTGTCGTTGTAGGGCAAGCCGCCAGGCTTGCCAGACTGCGGGGCTTGCCAAACCGCCAGGGTTGCCATCGGACAAGCGTTGTCGTTGTAGGGCAAGCCGCCAGGCTTGCCGTGCCGCCGGGCTTGCCATCGGACAGGCGTTGTCGTTGTAGGGCAAGCCGCCGGGCTTGCCAGACCGTTGGGCTTGCCATCGGACAGGCGTTGTCGTTGTAGGGCAAGCTGCTAGGCTTGCCAGACCGTTGGGCTTGCCAGACCGCCAGGCTTGCCTTGCCTACCGCACAACGATCGGCAGGAAGCGCGTGTGAGCGCCGGGCGAGATCCAGCGCGCGCTCTGGCTCAGCGCGTCCGTCCCATCGTTGATGACCACGGCATGATAGAAATCGCGCTGCGGCCCGCCCAGCGCCGGCGCGCTGATCTGGTAGGTCAGGGTAATGGCTTCGCCGGCGCCCAGACTGCCGGCCCAGACAATGCGATTGCGCGACACGAACGTGCTGCCCGCCGCCGGCGCCTGAATCGTGGGCGTGAGCAAGGTCAGGGCGACCGGCACGATGCTGGTCACCCAGGCCCCCGGCGCGGCGATGCCGCCCGCGTTGGTCACCCGCGCCGTGGCTGTGAGGATGCCGCCCCACGCCGGCGGCGTCGGTTCGACCGCCAGCGATGAGACCAGATGTGGCCTGTCCACGCGCACGACGGACTGCTGTGTGAAGCGCAGGTCTGGTTGATGGATGCTCACATGCAGATCGGCGGTCAGCGCGTCTCCGGCAGACAGCCCCGCGCTGGTGGTGGCCACGAAAGTCCACGTCAGCGTCATGCCGGCCTGTAGATCGCCCGACCACGCGCCGGCGTGATGCGCGTTCCAGCCGGCCAACGTGGATGAGATGACAAACAGATCGCCCGACACCGGCGCTGAGATCGTCACGCCGGGCGTGATCCCCAGCGCCGCTGAGATCGCCCCGTCTGCGCGCAGGACAATCGTGAAAGTCACGCTGTCGCCAGCGGCGATGCGCTCGCGGTCCGGCGTCAGCGTCGATTGCCCCAGCCACGACAACCAGCCCACGCTGCGGTTCATCAGGTCCGAGCGAACGGTGGCGGTCAATGCCTCGAACGCGAACGGCATGAACACCGCGCGCCAGTCTGGGGCGGCGCTGCCTGCGGCACCGGCGCGCGCCAGGCCAGCCGGCTGGCCGCTGTCGCCGCGTAGAATCACCTGCGTGCCCGTCATGGGCTGAACGGCTGTGCTGAGATTCCAGAAGTATGGGAAGCGGTTCATTTCGTCCAGCAGACTGCCGCCGCCGAAGCCGTCCCCGATCACATTGCCCGGCGCGCCCACCACATTCGAAAAGGTGTCGTCATAGTCAATTGCCGCCACGCCCAGATAGTTCTGGTTGAAGACGCTCAACTCCGTGTAGAACAGCGCCGCCTGTGACGAGAAGAAAAGTCGCCCGCCGCCGTCCAGATACTGCCTCAGCGCGTCCTGTTCCGCCGGCTGGATGGGGTCGAACCAGTCATAGCCGTTGAACCACACCACCACGGGATACAGGCGCAGGGTGGTGATGGACGGCGAGTCGGCAAGCCCATATCCCCAGCGCGTGTCCCAGCGATCGGCGCGGTTGCCTTGCGCGGCCAGCGCGTCCAAATAGTCCTGCTCGCGCTGATAGAAGCGGTCATCATCCACCAGCAGGATCCCGGCCGGCGTCTTGCTGTTGAACTGCACGGCCGCCGTCACTGCCGGAGAAATGCCCGATCTGGCCGTGACAGTCACCGCGTCGCGCGCGTCCCAGCTCGCAGAAATGGGAATCGTGACCGTGATCAGCGCCAGCGTGCTCGAGCAGGGGGCCAGTTGGGCCAGCGTCGGGCTGATGATGGTCGGCCACTGGTTGCCGCTGAGCGTCAGCGTAAAGGTGTCGGTTACGCCGGCCTCGCCGGTGTGGCGGATACGGATCAGGTGCGTGATCACGCTCCCCGGCGCGCCGATCGGCGTTCCGGTGTGATAGGTGTCGCGCGAGAGCGCCTCGACCCCAAGCGTGGGGCGCGGCGCGTCGAAAGCGTTCAACACGCGCTGAAGCGTGTCCGCCCGATCATGAGCCGAGTTAATGCTCTCGAATCCAAAAGCGAAGAAAGCCGAGCGGTGTTTCAGGCATTGCGCCGCATACACGCCGGCCGTCTCCAGATCCGGCCCGTCCGCGCGATATCGACCCAGCCCGTGGCCGTTGTCCGGGTTGACCACTCTCACCGCGTCCACCAGCGCCTGGTTGTCTGCCCCGTCGCCGCCGCTGATCGTCAACACTTTTCCCGCCAGCAGCGAGCCGAGCGAGCCGGTGACGACGCGCGATGGAACGTCATCGGCAAGGTAATAGGCGTTCAAGCGTGAGAAGTAAGGATGCCACAAAAAGCCTCCGCCGTCGTAGAAGGCGATATCCTGACCGCTGAGCATCAGGTTGCGCCCGCTGGCCAGATACCGTGAGATGACATTGCCGGCGCCGATGTATTCCGGCGAATCGAACGGCGACGACCAGATCACGGTGTCGTAGCGCAGCAGCTGGGTGATGGTCGGCGTGTCTGCGCGCGCGCGCTTGACGCGCAGCTCGTCGTAGGCCAGCGCCAGGTCATCCAGCGCGCGGCGATACTGGCCGGCTGCGCTGCCGTAATACCACGCCCCGCTATCGACAAAGGCGATGCGCTGTGTGGGCGTCAGGGCGAAGTTCAGCTCGCTGATGACGCCATCGCTGACGGCGACGGTGCGGGTCTGCACGCGGTAGCCCAGCAGGCGCGCTTCGATGGTGTACACGCCGGCCGGCAGATTGAGCGCGTAATAGCGCGCGGGCGAGCCGCCATCGGCCAGCGATGATTCCGGCGTGCCCAGCGCGCGCAGCACGGTCTGGGTGAGATAAACTCCGCTGACGACATCGGTGACCACCCCGCGCACAATGCCGGACGGCAGAGCAGTCAGATTGAAGTTGACCACGGTCGCGCTGTTCGTGATGACGATGCGCGGCGACGAGGTGGCCGGCTGATAACCAAACGCGCCGGCGGTGACTGTGTAGATGCCGAAGGGCGCGGGCATCGAGTACCTCCCGTCCGCGCCCGCCAGCGTTTGAAGCTGCTGCGCGCCCGAATGCGCCATCACCAGCGCCCCGCTGATGGGCTGCGCACCGTCCAGCACGCGGCCGGTGATCACGCCAGTGCTGATGACCGACAGCACGGCATTCCAGGCGTCCACGCGCCCCCAGCCGCTGTCGTTGTTGGGCAGGGTCGTGGAAAGCGGCACAGCCGTGCCGGTGAGCGCGCGGGTCACACTGATTGCTGTCAAAGCAGGATTGGCGCTGAGCAGAAGCGCGGCGACGCCGGCCACATGCGGCGTCGCCATGGACGTGCCGTTGGCTGTGGCGTAACTCCCGCCTGGGAATGTGGAGAGGACGTCGACGCCGGGCGCGCTGATGTCCGGCCGCACCGGCCCGAAAGGGGATGGCCCCCGGCTGGAGAAGTAAGCCACATCATCATCGGAATCGGTCGCGCCGACGCCAAACGCGCCGGGTAGGCTGGCCGGCGAGCCAACCGTGCCAGCGCGCGGGCCGGCGTTGCCGTTGGCAAAGAGCACCACAATGCCGGCGGCGCGCAACGCTGCAATGTCCGCCGAAAACTCTGTGTCCAGGCTGTTTTCGCTGCCCCAGGAGTTGCTGAGCACATCCGGCGCGTAGGCCGGGTCGCCTCCCGGCGCCAGCATGAATTGAAACGCGGCGTGCAGCCAGCTATACAGCCCGTACCCCGCGCCGTTCAGCCCCTTGGCGGCCATCCAGCGCGCGCCCGGCGCCACACCCACCCCGTCCTGGCCAGCGATCGTGCCCATGGTGTGCGTGCCGTGCCCGTTCAGATCGCTGGGGTAGGCCGCCGATTCGTTTGTCGCGTCGAACCAGTTGTGCAGGTGATCGGACGCCGGCCCGCCAGTCCAGCCGCGATAGCGCGTCTTCAGCGCCGGGTGATTCCAGTCCACCCCGCTGTCGATGTTCGCCACGACCACTCCCGTGCCGGTGATGTTCAGCCCGCGCCAAACCTGGTCGGCGCGGATTTTGGCGATGCCCCAGGTGGTTTCGCCAGGGCCGGGGGGACTGCCCAACAGCCGGCTGCTGAGCGTCACGCTGATCGGCGCACGCAGAAATTGTGTAGGGCAAGCCGCCGGGCTTGCCCCACCGCCGGCTTGCTTTAATCCCAGGCAGCAACACGCAGGGCGCGCGCTGAGGGGCGAGGCCGGCGTGCTCGCCGCTGCGTACTCAGTACTCGGTACTGGAGGGCTGTTGATCCATTGCCGCCATTCGTCCGGGCTGATTGACGCCACGTCGTCGCGGGCGGCGATGGCCCTGATAACGTCTGGCGAGGCCTGCAGCGCCACGCCGTTGAAGATCCAGAACGAGCGCATGTCGCTGATCTCTGGCGCGATGTCGGGCCGGGAAAGGAAAGCGCGCAGACTGGCCTGTGATTCCTGGGCGCGCTGTTGCAGCGACGCGGCCAGGGCGCGCCGGCGTATGATCGCCTGTTCGCGCGGCAGTGTATCCAATGGCTCGTCCTGCGCCAGGGCGGTGGCGATGGGCGAAGGCCGGCTGTCGCGCAGCCGCACAATCACGCGCAGTCTGGCGCCGGGCGTGGCGGATTGCAGCGCCTGTCGCAAAGCGGACGATTCGATTTTGGATTTTGGATTTTGGATTTTGGATTGCGGGTCAGGCGCGCGGTCGTGGTTTGACAGGCTCATTGCTCGGCTGTGAGCAGGCATCAGCATCATGCAGCACAGGGCGGCGAGCAAAGCGATTCGGAGAGCGTTTTTCATATCGAGTTGTGCGGGCGATTCAGTTTCAGATTTCGGCGTGTGGGCTGCCGTTGATGCGCGCGATGGCCCAGGCCGCGTGTTCACGCACGAGGGGTTCTTCGTCTTCGAGCAAGCGGGTCAAAGCGGGCAATGCCTCTGGACTGCCCCAGTTGCCGGCGGCCACGCACGCATTGCGCAGCAGCCCGCGCCGTTTCGCGCGCAGCACCGCCGTGTCCTTGAACCGGCTGTTGAACGCGGCGCGATCCCATGTCAGCGCATCCAGCAGGCGCGGCGCGATATGATCTTCGCGCAGCCCCAGATCACCCATGCGGCGCGCAGGGCGGGAATACTGCCGGACATACGGGCACACATCCTGGCACACATCGCAGCCGAAGATCCAGTTGCCCATCAACGGGCGCAGATCGAGCGGGATGCTGCCCTTCAGCTCGATGGTGAGATACGAGATGCAGCGCCGGGCGTCGAGCACGAACGGGGCCGGAAAAGCCTGAGTCGGGCAGGCCGTCAGGCAGCGGACGCAATTGCCGCAACCGCACTTTGATTTTTGATTTTTGATTTTAGATTTTTGAGGGGGTGCGATCAGGACGTCGCGCACCGCGCCTTCATCAGGCTCTATCTCCATTGGCGTGAGGATTGCGCCGAGGAAGAAATAGGAGCCGCGCGCGCGATGGATGAGACAGGTGTTCTTGCCGACGAATCCCAGGCCGCACTGTTCGGCCCAGGCGCGTTCGAGCACCGGGCCGGTGTCCACATAGGCCCTGGATTCGCGCGCGACGAACTCGCCGAGTTGTCGCAGGCGGGGAGTGAGGGTGTTGTGATAGTCAGCGCCCCACGCATAGCGGGCGATGCGGCCGCGGGCGGGATCGAGCAGCATTTCAGAGGGCGCCTCCAGCGTGTCGTAGCTGGCGCCGGCCAGAATCACCGTGCGCGCGCCGGGCAGCGCGAGACGCGGGTTGCAGCGTTTGTCCGCGCTGCGTTCGAGATAGCTCATCTCGCCGGCATAGCCCAGAGTCAGCCAGCGCAGGAAGCGATCGGCGCCGGGCGTGGGGCCGGCCGGGGCAAAGCCGATCAGGTCAAATCCCAGTTCCAGAGCGCGCTCGATGACCCGTTGGGCTGTCAGCATACTTGCTCATTCGCGCGCCGGTCGCATGCGCCGTTACCTGACCTCGAAGTTGGCGACAAACTGCAACTGGTCATCCAGAAAGACGCGCACTTCGTACAGGCCGGCGTCGAAGCCGTTTGGCGGCGACCAGTCGATGGCGGCGTTGCCATTGCCCGATCGCTCCCACGGGAGCGACTCGAAGTACACGCTGCCGCCATTGCGGAACCAGTTGTGCCGCAACCGCCGGCCTTCGGGCACGTTTTGAAAGTCGAAGAAGATGTAGATGGATGGAACGCCTGCGTCGAATTGCAGTGACGGGTTGACGGGCAGGCCGGACGGATCGACCGCGCTGGCAATGGCGCGCAACACGAAATGCTTGTCGCTCGGCGTCGGCGTCGGCGCCGGTGTTGCCGCTTCGGTTTCAGTCGCTACAGGAGTCTCGGCGCCGGCTGTGTTCGTGTTGACTGTGGTTGCTTCTGTCGGCAGAGGGGATGGCTGTGGAGAGGGCGATTGCGCTGGGGGGCGAGGTTCAACGGTATCGGCAGGCAGCGTGTCGGCAAGGCGACTCGCCGGGTCAGTGGGACTCGCCGAATCGTCCAGAATGGGCGTCGGCAGGATGGTCGTCATGATGATGGCCGCTGCCGGGGCTGTGGGCGGGGTCGGCGGCCCCAGGGCGGCAAGGCTGCCGGACTGAGGCTCCTGCGGGATAATCCGGCTGGTGACGAACACGCCAACTGCAATCAGCAGAAGCAGAATCGCCCACAAGAACTGCCGGTTGGCAGTATCCTGCGAATGGCGGCGCGTGATGTAGTAGGCTGCCCGGCGGGCGTGGCGCGCCCCACGGACGGCGATGCCGAGGAGAATGATCGCGAATGCGGCAACGGCGGCAGCAATCACAGTCAGGCTGTCGTGCGTTGTGATCACGCGGACGATTATACGGTTGGTTGGCCGGCGCGACCTTTTATCGGGTTGGAATGATCTTGCGCAGATGCGCCATGGTTTATTTCTGCATGGCAAGTGATGGCAGATGATTGACCAGTTGCAGCGATTCTTCGCCGCCAACGACGGCCTGGTGCAGTTTGCGCATGGCCAGGTCTTTCTGATTCTGGGCGTGGCGATGTGGTTGCAGTGGCGGCAACGCAGTCAGTTGGAACTGGCGCGCGCGTTGCCGTGGCTGGCTGTGTTTGGCGTGCTGGAGGCGTTTTCGGTCTGGGCCAATGTGTTTGTGCCCATTCAGGCGCGCCTGCTGTCGCCCGACGCGATCGAGGCGCTGCGCTTCCTGCAATTGCTGCTGACCCTGGCGACGTTTGTCGCGCTGCTTGGGTTCGGCCTGAAGTTGATCGAGCCGGCGCTGCCGGCGTGGTCCACCTGGTATATCCCGCTGGTCGTCGCCGTTGCGGTCACGGTCGCGCTGTTGATTCAACGCGCCACAGTCAGCAGCGCCGTCCCGATACGCAACGCAACGGTGGAAGTCTTGTTGCGGTACTTCATCTGCGCGCCGGCTGCGCTGCTGGCGGCGTTTGGACTGCGCCAGCAGGCGGGCCGGTTGATTGGCCCTCTGAACATCGACCGGATTGTGCGCGCGCTGCGCGTGGCCGGGTTTGGGTTTGTGCTGTACGCGCTGTTGGAAGGTTTGCTCACGCCGGTGGCCCCGTTCTTCCCGGCGAATGTGATCAACGAGACGGCGGTGTATCGGGCGATCGGCGTGCCGGCTGCGTTGCTGCGCATGGCGGCCGGCCTGGTCATCACCTGGTCTTTCTTTCGCGCGCTCGATGTTTTCCGGGTCGAAGCCGAGCGGGTCGCCCAGGCGTTGCAGCGCGAACAGGCGCTGAATGCCGAGCGCGAGCGCATCAGCCGCGAGCTGCATGACGGCACCATCCAGTCGATCTACGCCGCCGGCCTGGCGCTGGATGACGCGCATCACTCCCTCGAATCGATGAAATTATCGCCTGCCGCGCTCTCCGCGGAGGATGCGGCGGCGCTGGCGAACGCGCGCAGCCAGATGCGCGCGGTGATGGATTCGCTCAACCGGACGGTGCAGGATATTCGCCGTTACATCTATGACCTGCGCTCGGCCGGCGCCGAAGAAGACCTGGCGCGCGGCCTCATCCAGATCGTCAACGAATACCGGATGCGCAGCCGTCTGCACATAGAGTGGGCGGTGGAGGGACGCCCGCTGCGCGACCTCACACCGGATCAGCGCCAGCATGTGTACCAGATTGCCCGCGAAGCTTTGAGCAACATTGTGCGTCACGCTGGCGCAACTCAGGCGCGCGTCGAACTGCGCTATGGCCGTTGTGACGACGGCCAGGCCGACTTGTGCCTGCGAATCAGCGATAATGGGAATGGCAGGGCGCTGTCGGGCGCCGGCCAGGGCCATGGCCTGCGCAACATGCGCGAGCGCGCGCGTCTGTTGGGCGCGCGGCTCAGCATCGAGAGCGCGCCCGGCGCGGGAACTGTCGTGATGTTGCAATTTGAATCGCAGAGTTGAGCGCAACTGTGGGCAAGCTGAGAGTTATTCTGGTGGACGATCATGAGGTGGTGCGTGTTGGCCTGCGCACGCTGCTGGGCCGCAACCCCGACCTGGACATCGTGGATGAGGCGTCGAGCGGCCAGGAGGCTGTGCGCAAGGCGCTGATGCACCGCCCGGACATTGTGGTCATGGATGTCCGGTTGGCCGGCATGAGCGGCATCGAGGCGTGCCGCGAGATCACGCAGGCTGCGCCGGCCATCAAAGTCATCATGCTGACATCCTACGGCGACGACGACACGTTGTTTGAAGCCATTGCCGCCGGCGCCTCGGGCTACGTGCTCAAGCAGATCGGCAGCAACGACCTCGTCAAAGCCATCGAGACCGTTGGGCGCGGCGACGCGGCGCTCGACCCGGCCACCACGTCGCGCGTCTTCGCGCGCATGCGCGAGGAAGCGCGCAAGAAGGAAGAGAGCGCCTTTTCGGAATTGACCGAGCAGGAATTGCGCGTGCTTTCTTTCCTGGCCGAGGGCCGCACCAACCGCGAGATCGCCGACGCGCTGACGCTGGGCGAGGGCACGGTGCGCAACTACGTCAGCTCGATCTTCTCCAAGCTGCACGTCAACAACCGCGCGGAAGCGGCGGCCTACGCAGCGGCGCACAACATCCGCGATTATCTGTGATGCGGCGTCGATTGCGTAGTGTGTATTGCGTATCACGTATTGGAGCGGGACAGAATTTCCTGCGCGGCTTGCAGAAAGAATTCGGCGTGCTGGATGGCTGATTCCGCATCGGCCAGAAAGTAGCTCTGCCCCGGTGTGAGGTCTGGCAGACTGTCGGGGTAGCGTGTGGGGATGTAATAGCGGTCCAGAATTACTGCGCGCTGGAGAAACTCAGCGCGGTCTTGAAAGATATCCGGATATGGAAAATCCATGATCAGCCGCTGGATGGAGTGGCCCCATCCCTCCAGACCGTGCAGCTTCCAGATCGCTTTGATCGCCTTTTCTGCGCTTTGTTGCGCATTGAAGCAGGCGTGAGCGTACATCGCGCTGTCGCGCAAGGCGCGCGCCGCCCGCACGTCGTCCTGCGCTGTGGCAAGCCAGCGTGTCGCTTCATAGTGGTCTTTACTCTGACTCATAGATGACGCGCCCTTCGCGCAGAATCGTCGCTATAAAGGGGCGGTGCTGGATCGCCTCCAGCTCCTGTGGCGTGTAAATGAGCAAGTCTATCTCGCGGTGGGGTTGGACGGCCAGCATCAGCTCCATAAGCAGTCCCTCGTAACGGTCGAAGAATCGCTTGTCGGTGTTCTGGATCAGCAGCAGATCAAGATCGCTGCGCGGAGACGGCTCGCCGCGCGCAAACGACCCGAAGACAATAGCTTTTTGCACGCCGTATTTGACCAGCGCCGGCAATATCTGCTCGCGGATGCGGTTGAGGGTGTTTTCTGCGCTCATGCCAGTTGCCCGATGGCAGTATAGCGGATGCGGCGCCGTGTTCGATGCGGCGCTCGCGCTACAATGCTCGCCATGCCGACTGCCAACAGTTCCCTCCAGCAGGCGCTTGCCCGGCACGTTTCCGGTGAAGTGCGCTTTGACGACGCCATGCGGGTGCTCTACAGCACCGACGCCAGCAACTATCAGGTCTGGCCGCAGGGCGTGGTGCTGCCCAAAACCGCAGATGATGTGATTGCCACTGTTCGTTTGTGCGCCGAACACGGCGTCCCCCTCACTGCGCGCGGTGGCGGCAGCGGCTTGTGCGGCCAGGCGATTGGCCCCGGCGTCATCCTCGACTTCTCCAAATATATGAACCAGGTGCTGGATGTGGACGTCGCCGGCCGGCGCGTCCACGCGCAGCCGGGCGTTGTGCTCCAGCAGTTGAATAAGAAGCTTGCCCCGCTGAAGCTGCAATTTGGGCCTGACCCGGCCAGCGGCGAACGAGCGGTCATTGGCGGGATCATCGGCACGAATGCCACCGGCGCGCACTCCATCCGCCATGGCATGACCGCCGATCATGTGATCGCCATGCGTTGCGTGCGGGCCGATGGAACGCTGGTCGAGTTCGGCCCGCGCGACAACGGCCCGCAGGGCAAACTGGAGCAGACCATCGCCGAGATTGCCCGCCGGCACGATGCCGCGATCCGGCGCGACTTTCCCAGGGTCTGGCGGCGCGCCAGCGGCTACAACGTGGACTTCATTGCCGAGATGCTGGCCTACGATCCTGCCAATCCCGACACGGCGCTGATCGACGCCAGTCGCAATCGCCAGTCGCTCAACTATCAATCGCACCTGGAGATGGTCAGCCGGTTCAACCTCTCGCCGCTGATTGTCGGCTCGGAGGGCACGCTGGCGGTTGTGCTGGACGCCACCCTGAAGTTGATGCCGAAGCCGGCGCGCACCGGTCTGATGGTCTGCTCCTTCGCCTCGCTGTACGACGCAATGGACGCCACGCCGGCCATGCTGACCAGCGACCCCTCGGCCCTGGAGTTGATGGACGGGCTGATGGTGCGGCTGGCGCGCGGCTTGCCGGAGCAGGCGCGCAAAATGACCTGGCTGAGCGGCGAGCCGGACGCCGTGCTGATTGTCGAGTTCGACGGCGAGACGGAGGCCGAGGTCAAAGCCGGCTTCGAGCGGCTGAAGCGCGTGCTGGCGCAGGAGCGCATACTCTGCTCCGCCGCTGAATTGATCGACGCGCAGTCGCAGGCCGACGTGTGGGCGGTGCGCAAGATCGGGCTGGGCATCCTGCTCAGCATCCGCAGCGACCACAAGCCGATCTCGGTGATCGAGGATGTGGCGGTGCCGGTGCCCCAGCTGGGCGAGTATGTGCGGCGCATGCGCGAGGTGTTCGCCCGTCACAAGACCGACGGCGCGTTCTATGCGCACGCCAGCGCCGGTGTGTTGCACGTGCGCCCCCTGGTCAACCTCAAGACCCTCGAAGGGTTGCATGCGATGGAAGATATCGGCCTGAGCGCGTTGGCTTTGTGCCGCGAGATGGGCGGCGCGATGAGCGGCGAACACGGCGACGGCTATGAGCGCACACGCTGGAACGAGGCGCTGTATGGCAAAGATGTGTATCAGGCGTTTTGCGAAATCAAGGACGCCTTCGACCCCCAGGGCCTGCTTAACCCCGGCAAAAAAGTGCGCGGCGAGGCGATGGAAGACGCGATGCGCATCGGGCCGTGGTTGAAGATGAAGCCGTATTCGAGCGTGTTCACCTATCAGCAGGATGGTTCGTTTGCCGGCCTGGTGGAGCAGTGCAACGGCAATGGCCTGTGCCGCAAGGTGGACGGCGGCGTGATGTGCCCGTCGTATCGCGCCACGCTCGACGAAACGCACAGCACGCGCGGGCGCGCCAATCTGCTGCGCCATTTCATCACCGATCGCGCGACGTGGGACAGAAACGGCCGCCAGCCGTCTGATGCGCCCGCTATTTCGATGGACGACGTGAAGTCCGCTCTGTCGTTGTGCCTGTCGTGCAAGGCCTGCCACACCGAATGCCCGTCCAGCGTGGACATGTCGAAGCTGAAGAGCGACTTTCTGGAGCACTATTACGCTGAGCGCGGCAAGCCCTTGCGGGCGTGGATATTTGGCCATTTCGCCAATCTCAGCGCGCTGGCCGCGCCCTTCGCGCCGCTGGCAAACTGGGCCTTCAGGCTCGGCATCACGAAGTGGGTGATGAAACAGGTTGGCGTTACCGATCAGCGCCCGTTCCCGCATTTTGCCTCGCAGACCTTCAAAGCGTGGTGGCGGGGACGTCAGACAGCAGATTCCAGACAACAGACAACAGATTCCAGAAGCCAGGAGTCGGACGGGTCGCCAATCCCAAATCCGAAATCTAAAACCCAGAATCCGAGATCGGTGGTGTTGTTTGCCGACACGTTCGCCAATTACAACCACCCGCACGTGGCGCAGAAAGCAGTGGCGTTGCTGGAGGCGGCCGGCTATCGCGTCATCGTGCCGGATTGCAAGTGCTGCGGACGAACGCTGGTGTCGCAGGGGCAGCCGGGCGAGGTTGTGCCGCTGGCGAAACACAACATCAAGACGCTGGCGCCGCTGGTGAAGCAGGGCCTGCCCATTCTCGGTCTGGAGCCGAGTTGCATTGCCATGTTCAAGGATGACTACCTGGACATGCTGCCCGGCGACGACACCAAAGCCGTGGCTGACGCCTTCACGGGCGTCGAGGATTTTCTGGCGCGCGAGGCGGCCGGCGGCGAGCGCGGCTTCAAGCTGGGCATGCGCTTTCCCAACAACGCCGACGTGCTGGCGCATGGCCACTGCCACCAGAAGGCCGGCTGGGGCACGCAGGGCATGAAGCAGGCCATGACGATGGCCGGCTATCGCGTCAAAGAGATCGATTCGACATGCTGCGGCATGGCCGGCGCATTTGGCTATGAAGCGGAGCACTTCGAAGTGTCGCAGAAGGTCGGCGAGCTGTCGCTGTTGCCGGCGGTGCGCAGCGCCCCCGCCGAGACGCTGATCGTCGCGCCGGGCACTTCCTGCCGCGAGCAAATCGAGCAACTGGGCGGGCGCACGCCGCTGCACCCGGTGGAAATCCTGGAAGTGGAGCGATAGGCCGTCATACGGATGCCCCTCATCACCAGCCGAAGCAACGCGCGCGCCAAACAGATGCGCGCGCTGCGGCAACGCAAAGAGCGAGACGCCAGCGGCCTGTGTCTGATCGAGGGCGTTCGCCACGTGAGCGAGGCGGCGGAATCCGGCATGGCGCTCGAAGTGATTGCTTATGCCCCCGACCAGCTCACCAGCCCCTTTGCGCTGGAGTTCATCCGGCAACAGGCCGCGCGTGGCGTGTCCTGCCTGGCGTTTAGCGCAGATGTGTTTGAGTCGGTCGCTGACAAGGATAGTCCACAAGGGATTCTGGCGATCGCCCGCCAGCGCAGAACCGATCTGGCGGATGTCTCGCCGGCCAGCGTCGATCTGGCCGTTGCGCTGGTTGCGCCGCAGGATCCGGGCAACGTCGGCTCGATTTTGCGCACGATGGACGCGGTGGGGGCCGGCGCGCTTATTCTCATTGACGCGGCAGTCGATCCCTATCACCCCGCCTGCATTCGCGCCAGCATGGGCGCGCTGTTCTGGCATCCGGTGGCAACGGCGACGTTCGACGAGTTTGCGGCCTGGGCGCGCCGGCATGGCTATCGCATTGTGGGCACGTCAGCGCGCGGCGCAGTCGATTACAGACAGGCCGACTACACGCGCCCCCTTGTTCTAATGATGGGCAGCGAACGCGAGGGATTGTCGGAGGCGCAGAAGGCAATCTGCCACCAGTTGGCGCGTATGCCGATGCAGGGCCGGGTCAGTTCGCTCAACCTCTCTGTGGCGACTGGGGTCATGCTGTACGCGGCGCTGGCGCAATCTGACAGATCAGCACCTTGAGCCAGGGCTGCGCGCCGGCGGCAACCGGAAAATCCGTCTCTGGCTCATGGAGCGCGCGGACGATGCGCGCCTTCACCTGCGCCAGCCCTTCGTTGACCCGGGCGCGAAAGGCGCGCAGGGGAATCTGGTGGTGGTTGGTGGCTGCCACGAGCCAGCCGCCCGGCTGTGTGACCTGGGCCGCCAGCGCCACCAGGCCGGCCATATCGCGCTCCACCGAAAAGCGGGATTCGCGTGTGGTTGAGAAGCTGGGCGGGTCGAGAATGACGATGTCGAAGCGTTGCCCGCGCCGGGCAAATCGTTTCAGCCAGTCGAACACGTCGCCGGCCACGAAATCGGTCTTGACCGGATGCAGGCCGTTCAGGGCATAGTTGCGCTCACCCCAGTCCAGGATGCGCCGCGAGATGTCGAGGTTGAGCGCGCGCGCTGCGCCCCCCATCAAGGCCGCGATGCCGAACCCGCAGGTGTAAGCGAACGTATTCAGCACGGTCTTGCCGGCCGACATGGATCGCACCCAGGCGCGCGCCTCGCGCATGTCGAGGAACAGGCCGGGGTTCAACCCATCGGCAGGGCGAATCTCGAAGCGCAATCCGTTTTCAAGCGCAGTGACGCGCTCGACAGCCCGGCCGAGAATCGGTGTCGATGGGGCCAGGTTGGCGCGCAGATTTTCGTCGAGCGCGTTGGCCTGCGCCGGCCGGTATTTCACGTAGACGCTTTGCGCGCCGACGCGTTCGGCCAGCGGGCGCAGGATATTCATCGGCGGATCAACGACAGCGCCCTCGCTGTACACATGCGCCACCAGGACATCGCCATAGCGATCTACGGCAAGATCGGGGAAACCGTCGGCGGCGCGGTTGATGAGGCGATAGGCGGTGGTGTGAGGGGCGCGGTGCAACGCGACGCGACGTTGCCAGGCTGCGTCGATCAGGCCGGCGAGGGGAGCTGGCATGCCGGGATTATAGCGAGGGCCGCTGGCGCCTGGCGCTGCGGCATGGACTCAGGTCTGACACACTCTCAACGCACGCCGGCTGCTCGTCCCACCGCCGAATAGATCGCCGGCGCGGCGATCCACAGGATGATGGGAATCCACGGTCTGATGAGCGCGAAGGGTATTGAGATCAGGAAGACGGCAGATCGAGTCAGTGGAGGATGATGGTTAGCGGGGTCGGATGCTGCCGCTGCCGCTGTCGGTCTGGCGAACGGCGGGATTGCCGGTGTAGATGATCGAGCCGCTGCCAGACACAGTCGCGTCCAGATCGTCGGTGACGTTGACGTGCGCGCTGCCGGAGGCGCTGCTGCGGACGACCGCCTGACGGGTGGTCAGGCCGCTGCCGTTGTACGAACCGCTGCCGCTGATGGTCACATCCAGCGTGTCGGCTGCGCCGTTGACGGTGACGGAACCAGACCCAGTGAGGCGCGCCTTGACCGCGCGGGCATTCAGCGTGTCGATGCTGAGGTTGCCCGATCCGTTGACGTGGAGGGTCAGATCGCCGGCTTCGAAGCTGAGCGCGGTGATGTTGCCAGAGGCAGTGGCCGCGGTCTCGTTCAGGTTTCTGACCGTGAGACGGAACACGATAGGTCGCGTGGCGCGAATGCTGGTGTTGGGCTTGACGCCCAGAACAAGCCGGCCATCGCGCACATCGCTGGTGAGCAGCGGCAGAATGTTGTCCTCGGCCTCGATTTCCAGCGATTCGGCGTTGCCCTGCGTGATTTCGAGGCTGCCCGAATTGGCAAGCTCGACGGCGGTGACGCCGTTGATCTCGCGGGTTTCCGTCTCGACGTTGCCGGAGCCGGTGACGCCGGTGAAGGTGTTGGTGAAAGTGGCGGGCCGGCAGCCGGCGAGCGCGATGGACGAGACGACGAGCGCGCCAAAGGCGATTTGGATAAGAAATTATCTCAAAAACCCTTTGCGGCTGTATGATTTCTGTGCTGACGGCGTATGATTTCTGAGCCAACACAGGTAGACGATGAAGAACAAAAAGAAAGCCCTGCCA
>Ga0308419_1001072_pt1 | contig 18491 bp, 15 predicted proteins | sample HotsprSampleMS50_FD_203674 | JGI IMG/M metagenome (GOLD analysis project Ga0308419, IMG submission 203674) | Hot spring phototrophic mat microbial communities from Mushroom Spring, Yellowstone National Park, Wyoming, United States - 20090730_MS50 ... | reverse complement strand
CTCCTTGCCCGATGCAGCGGGTTTCTGTATATCTATGGCAGTGACCTCTCTTGTCCCAAAAATATAGGCCTCTGATGCCACATCCATACCCACATTCCCAGCACCTATCACAACTACGTATTTATCCTTAAGGTCAGGTATTTTCCCTTCATTTATGGACCTTAGAAAATCATAGGCAGATATGGCATGTTCGTATCCAGGGAATGTAAGCATCCTTGGCTTGTGGGCGCCACAGGCTATGACCACTATATCGTTTTCCCTGTATAACCTCTGGAAATCTTCCTCTGTGATCCTGCAATTCAGATGTACCTCTATACCTGTCTCTTTGAAACGTTCTATCTCCTTCTTTAATACCTCGTGGGAGAGCCTGTGCCTTGGTATACACTCAACTATCTTGCCTCCCAGGTCTTCATGGGCCTCATAAATGCTTACCTTATGACCCTTTAACATGAGATGCCAGGCAGAACTCATGCCAGCAGGACCACCACCTATAACAGCAATCTTTCTGCCCGTTGATGCTTTACTTTTGGGTGGAGGGGCATCAATGCTCAGTCTTCCAAGCATGTCTATATTCAATGGCCTGTCGTGGTTACCCCTTGTGCAGGCATCCATGCATAGATTGGGACATATCTCACCGCAGACCGTCTGTGGAAGAGGTGAATATTGAAGCATAAGGTCTATTGCCTCGTTTAACCTTCCTTCCCTTATGAGCCTTGTCCTTTTGTGGGTTGGTATCTTTGTGGGGCAGGCATATGCGCAGGGTGGCAGGTACCTTTCATTTGACCAGATGGGCCTCTGTCTTCTTAATTCGCCTGTTGCTACATAGGGGATCACACTCCATCTATTATGGTCTATGTAATCGGCAAATATACCCCCTTCACCCACTTCCTTTTCCCAGATATCTTTACGGAAATCAGTTATAGATAGGGTAAATCGTCTTTTTGCCCGCCTCTCTTCTGGTGTATAGGGGATAAATTTTTTCCATTCGCTGGGGTTACGGGTGAGCTCATCATAGTAAGATGCCCTGTCAATGGAGTTCAGAAAGGTTATCATATTTGTCTTCAACCATTCCCAGTCCTTTTCAGAAATGTCAAGGAGCTTTACATCCTTCTCGCTGAAGGCCTGTACCCTCCCCCTGAAGTATATTATACCTCCCACCATGCCTACACATGGTCTATATCCTAATATATTGTCGGGGTTTCTCGGCTCCACACCACAGACCACAGAGATCCCGCCTGCCTTGAACTCTGCAAAGCTGTCGCCCACATCCCTGAAATACCAGGACTGGGGTGGATCGAATCTCGGGTTATGCTTTGTGAGGGTATCGCACCTTGCACCACCGCTTCCCTGGACATAGAGTATGCCCTGGGCCGCTGCATTGAATGCACCGTTTGTCACATCGCCGAGGACAATTATCTTTGCGCCGCAGTTCAGCCATCCCACATCGTCTGATGCCGACCCGTAAACAGTGATCTCTGTCCCTGGCATACCCATACCACCGCATCTCTGACCCACAGGACCACGGATAATGACCTTTATTGTCTCTTTCCCTGGCCAGATCCTGCCACCTATGCCGTGCTGACCATCGGCCTCGATATAGAGTATCCTTGCACCATCTTTTACTGCCTGCTGGATCAATTCCTCGAGGTCCTTTGAAGGGATCCTTATGCCCCCTGCATTCCCATGGATGAGAACGGTTTTGTCATCTATCCACTGGATAATGTCTGAATTTTTAAAATAAGACCCTATCCTTTCAGCATACATAGCTTATCTGTAACCTCTCTGCCATATCCTTATCGTCTATACCTATGGCATCAGACATGCCGATAGGCAGTTCTGTGCTCCTTCCCATAGGTGCAAATATCTTCTTTAGTTCCATCTCACATGCCTTAATTACATCAACAAGCCTCTCTGCCACCCTTTCTGAGTCGAGTCTCCTGTATAATCTCGGGTCCTGGGTTGCAATCCCCCTCGGGCATTTTCCTGTGTTGCAGAGATTGCATCTGTTGAACTCATCGCCGAGGCAGTCTGCCGTTGCCTGCATTATGTATTTACCCACCTGAACAGCAGAGGCTCCGAGCATTATGAGGGCTGCTGTATTTGCAGCAAGATTACCTTTTTTGCCAATCCCGCCACCGGCAATGAGAGGTAGTTCATTCTGTTTACCCTGCCTTACAAGCTCAAGGTAGCAATCCCTTATATTGGATGCAATGGGATGACCCATTTTATCCAGAGATACGTTATAGGCTGCACCTGTGCCACCATCCTCACCGTCTATGGCAAGGGCTCCTGCATAAGGGTTTCTGACAAGGTTATTGAGCACCGCTGTTGCAGTTTTTGTACCTGATATCTTTGGATATACGGGGATTCTGAACCCGAAGGCCATGGACATGGACTGGATCATCTTTGCCACTGCCTCTTCTATGGAATATTTGGTTTGGTGTGTTGGTGGCGATGCAAGATCCACCCCCTCAGGCACGCCCCTTATCTTTGCTATGAGTTTTATTACCTTTTGAGCCATCAAGAGGCCACCATCGCCTGGTTTTGCACCCTGACCGTATTTGATCTCAATGGCTGCCGGGTCTACCACCATTTGGGGGATGCTGTGGATGATCTCGTCCCAGCCAAAATAACCGGATGCAATCTGCAGGACAAAGTATTTCAGATACCTTGATGTGAGAAGCCTTCCTGGAACGCCGCCCTCGCCTGTGCACATGACTATCGGGATACCCTCGACCTCATTGAGATAGGCAACGCCCATGGCAAGGCCTTCCCACATAGGCGGGGATAGGGCACCAACAGACATGGAGCCTATCATGACAGGGAATATCTCCCTGACAGGGGGGATAAAGATATCACTACCTTTATCTAATGTGAGATGACCGTCTATGTCCTTTAAAGGCAAGGTCTCAGGCTGAAGAATCCTCCCGATGTATGTCCTTATCCTGAACTCGTGCCTTTGTGCATCAAGGGCAGGGTCTGTGAGCATGGATATGCGGGTGAACTTAATCCTGTCAAGGGTCGATGGAGACGGATCATTTCTCCTGCCACCTCTTCTATAGGGTTCACCGCCCTGGTTTTTGTAATGATAGAACTTATGCTGGGGATTGTATTGGGGTTCTATGGCACCGTTAGGACATACAAGCTGGCAGATAGCGCATCCTGTGCAGTAATGATCTATATCCCTTACCTGTTCTATCACATGGATAACCTTTGTCTTTATTGTTGCCTTTGGTATTAGGCCTTCAGACTCCACAGTTCTGATCAATTTTACAGCTGGTTTAATAGCACCTACAGGACATACTGCTGTGCACTGGCCACACCTTTTACACCTGTCTTCCCTCCATTGTATTATATAAGGGAACTCCTTCAGGGAGAGTGTATGGTTGAAATCAGGCCTTGCAATTTTAGTATCTGTCATGCCGCATGTCTCCTCTCTTTTTTAAACTCACCTGTAAGCTGATTCCATATGAATGCCTCGGAAGCACCGGCTGGCACTATCACCATATCGTATTTCATGGGGTATATATCCTTTGAACTATCCCTATCAGGGATAACCTTATCGATCCCGCATACCTCTGACATGAGGCAGTATTTGCCGTATGTGCCTGCCACAACACCTGGTCTTAATTTCTTCGAATCCTGAACCATAAATGTGGTGCCATCGGGTGTAAACCCTATAACACAGTTTGGTCCATCTATAACAAGGTATCGCAGGGATTTCTTTAGCACATGGAGGACCTCTCTTTCAGGTCTTAAATCCATCTCCTTTGAAGAAAGGGGTGTTATTACATCCTTATAGTACTGGATGGGTAGACCAAGCCTTTCTACTACATAGTGGAGTATGTGGGTGAATACCTCGCTATCGCTCTGATATCCTGTATAACCAGAAAATCCCCTTGACATGAGAAACTCCCTTATAGGGACAAAGGCCGTATTCTCTCCGTTTGTCATTGTTGCATATCCCTGAATGAAAAAGGGATGGCAGGCATAGAGGTTGATAGAGTAGTTTGTATTCTGTCTTCCCTGAGCGAGGATGATCTTTGCCAGAAGCTCCCCGTTATCGAGGGCAAAGAACTCCCCAAGCTCAAGGGGGTCATCCACCTCCTTAATAGTAACTACATCAGGATAAAAACTAAAGGCTATGATAGAGCCATCGTCTTCACCCATCCGGCGAAGGTTTATCCTTGTTTCAAGTAGCAGTTTTTCCTTTTCTTTCTGTGATTTTTCTAAATATGGCTCCGGGTAATCATAGACCTTTGCAAAATAATGTCTTTTCTTCTGAATACCTCTTTTTGGTCTTAGCTTCGGGGTCCATTCACGGATAAATCTAAAACCCTGCCCCTTTAAGTATTCGTTTATTAACCCATTTTTCTCCTCTGTACATATCCCTGAAAGGATGGGGTATGCTTTCAGGTCCTCAAAGACACCACCTAAATCCCTGAGCACAAGCCCCATGCCCGAGCCGTCATGGCCTTCCTTCATTGTCTCAAGGGCGGCTATGTTCTCCATCGGAGAAATGTACCTGTTTGATGTTATAGCTGCAAGCCTGCACATGGATTATCCTTTAAGGTTTTATTGTATGGCATCATTGTCTTTTTGTCCTGAACTTATCCTGATTGCCTTTTCAATCGGATACACAAATATCTTTCCATCACCTATCTCACCGGTCTTTGCCCTATCTAAAATTACTGCAATGGCTTGATCCTCGTCTTCATCCTTCACCACTAACTCGATCTTTATTTTTGGCAGGAATCTTACCTCATGCTCCTTTCCCCTGTATATCTCAACAAATCCCCTCTGTCTGCCAAAGCCCCTTACCTCTGTTACGGTCATTCCATGCAGTATCCCTGCATCTACAAGTCCTGCCTTAATCTCCTCTAACCTGTGCGGTTTCACTATGGCCTCTATCTTTTTCATACTGCCTCCTCATTATATATGCAAATTGTATGCCTTTTCACCATGGATGCTCTCATCGAGACCAATGACCTCATCATCTATCTTTGATCTTAAGCCTGTTATGGCACGGATAAAAAAGAATATAATTGTGGTCATTCCCCCTGAATAAACTATGGTTACCACAACGGCTATCAGTTGTTTTAGGAGCTGCCCGGGATTTCCATATAAAAGGCCTCTTCCAGCCTCATTTATAGATGGGTCTGCAAATATACCGGTTAGTAATGCACCTAATATCCCTGCGATGCCGTGTATGCCGAATACATCCAGGGTGTCGTCATAACCCAATCTCGGTTTTATCTTTGTAACGGCTATATATGGTACAATGCCAGCACATATGCCTATCAGAAGTGAGCCTGAGATATTTACAAATCCAGCGCCCGGGGTAATTGTAACGAGCCCTGCCACAGCCCCTGAACAGAGCCCAAGGAGTGTTGGTCTTTTTGTAGTTAACCACTCTGCCGTCATCCAGGAGATCGCTGCCATGGCCGTGGCAGTATTCGTATTTAAAAATGCCGCACCGGCAACGCCATTGGCAGACAAAGCTGAACCGGCATTGAAGCCAAACCAACCAAACCAGAGAAGCCCTGTACCTGTGGCAACCATAGTGAGGTTATGGGGAATAAGGGATGTGTCCCTTCTTCTGCCAAGGAGGATAACACCAATTAGTGCAGCAATACCTGCGTTTATGTGGACTACTGTCCCGCCTGCAAAGTCCAGGGCCCCTAACTGGGCTAAAAAACCATTACCCCAGACCCAGTGTGCAACAGGGACATAAACAAAGCTCATCCAGAGGATTGAGAATGCAAACCAGGCAGAGAACTTCATCCTCTCCACAAAAGCACCGCTTGCAAGGGCAACGGTAATGGCTGCAAAGGTAAGCTGGTATACTATAAATATGTATTCCGGGATCGTCTTTGCTGCCTCTACTGAACTTTTTATGCCAACGCCTGAAAGCAAAAGCTTTGCAGGATTTCCTATAATACCTGATAAATCATCTCCAAAGGCAAAGGTATATCCATATAGGACCCACAGGACACTTACAACAGCGAATGCAACAAAGGACATGGAGATGGTATTTAAGGTATCTTTTCTTTTTGCTAACCCTCCATAAAAAAGTGCAAGCCCTGGTACTGTCATCAGCATCACAAGGGCAGTGGCGACTATCATCCATGCAGTATCGCCGCTATTTATCTCCACAATGGAGGCTGTGCCTTCACCGGCAAGGGCAGCACTTGAAAAGATCATTACGCCTATTAACCCTTTTAGTATCTTCATTTTCGTTCCTCCTTTTAAAAGTTATATGTAAAGTTTATCCCGTATACGAGGTTATATTTAACCGGGCCATTTGGGTTATACGAATCCTTTATATCACCGGCAGTGGGGTATTCCTTCTCTGCATCTGATGAGAGGGGAAACCAGTACTGTATGGATGACTGGATGGAAAAAGACCTTGTAGCAGGGATTGATAGTCCTACCCTTACCATGCCATCATGGAATCCCCTGTATTTCTTCCCTGTGTATGAGGCAGCTATTTTATCATAGGTCCTCCAGTAGTCGCCCTCACCGGCAAAATATCCAAAAGAACCTGATAGATCGAGGGTTGTCCCCTTATATAATGGGAAGGAATGGGAAAGACCCAGGTTGATATATGTGCCTTTATAGTTTGTTATGTCCCTGTAGATGGAAAGCGTAGGTTTACCTAATATATCCAGGGCAAAGGATATAAAGACCTCCTCTGTCTCATCGGCATATTTAGTTCCATAGTAGATATAACCACCTGTTATGGCAAGGGCCTTTATGTTATGGGTATAGCTCAATGTGAGGTCTGTCTCATTTAAGCCCTTCTTGAACTCACTGGTAAATGTGGCTGTCTTTGTATTTCTCTGGTTCGTATCTATGTTTCCCCAGATGGATGCAGAAAATCCTTTGTAAGAAACATCAATAGATGGTTGAATCACTAACCCATCTTTGCCTATCTCATAGCCACGGAATATATACTGGTTATAAACCCCTGCAGATACTGAAACCGAAACATCCTCTGTCTGCCGGGCATGGGATATCTGGATGGTGCTTGCCATAAAAACCAAAAATATAATTGCCGTTGCCTTGAATTTCTTAAACCATTTCATAAACACCTCCAGAAGGTTTAATAGAATGATAAATAATCAAGGACTGTGCCATTTGATAACTTATTGTAATTATTAGATACCAAAATATTTCCGTCCTGAAACTTAAAACAAAATTGTATTTTTTATACAAATATGTTATGAATTTATCAGAATGATGGAGACCTTAAAGAGAAAGAATGCCGAGCTGACAGCGCTCCTTGAAGTGAGTATGGTATTGAGCTCATCCTTTGAGCTTGAGAAGAACCTCTTGAAGGCCATGAAGATACTCTCAGACCACCTTGATATGAATCGTGGAACAGTCACCCTATTAGATGCAAAGACAAGTGAGCTCAGGATCGCCACTGCCTATGGACTCACAAAGGATCAGATTGCAAGGGGTAAATACAGGATAGGAGAGGGTATTGTGGGAAGGGTGGTAAAAACTGGTTCGCCCATGGCCATCCCTGATTTGGGCAAGGAGCCGCTCTTTCTAAACAGAACCGGTGCAAGGATAGATAAGAATAATATCTCCTTTCTGTGCGTCCCTATCAGGATAAAGGATGAAACCCTGGGCGTGCTATCTGTAGACAGGATATTCGACGAGATGATTACTATGGATGAGGATTTGAGGGTCCTGCAGATCATAGCCACCCTTATAGGTCAGGCCATAAAGATCCACAGGGCATACGATAACGAGAGGAAGGAAAGGGAAGAGCTTACACACGAGCTCAGGTCTCGATACAGTCTACCAAACATAATATCCATATCAGATAGGATGCAGGATGTGATAAAGACATGCCTTAAGGTGGCAAAGAGCAGGGCCAGTGTCATGATAAGAGGTGAAAGCGGGACAGGAAAAGAGCTTATTGCAAGGGCTATACATTATGAAAGCGATAGATCCAGTATGCCTTTTATAGCCTTAAACTGCGCTGCCCTGCCTGAGACACTTCTTGAGGCAGAGCTCTTTGGTTATGAGAAGGGTGCCTTTACAGGTGCATCCATGACAAAGCTTGGTAGGTTCGAGCTTGCCAATAAGGGGACGATCTTCCTCGACGAGATAGGGGATGTAAGCCAGTCCATACAGGCAAAGCTACTAAGGGTGATTCAGGAGCAGACCTTTGAACGCTTAGGAGGTACAAGGTCCATAAAGGTGGATGTAAGGATAATAGCGGCAACAAACAGGGACCTTGAGCAGATGGTCAAGAATGGAGGTTTCAGGGAAGACCTCTACTGGCGATTGAATGTGGTGCCCATATATCTACCCCCACTTAGGGAAAGGCAGGACGATATACCCCCCCTGATAGAACATTTCCTTAAAAAGTTCAACAGGGAATACAATAAAAATGTAATTATTGCCGGTGAGGCTATGGCACTTTTTATGCGATATCCGTGGCCGGGCAATGTGAGGGAGCTTGAAAATACCATTGAAAGGCTCGTTGTATTGAGTGAGGATGGTGTTATAAAGGTAGATGATATACCATCGTATATAAGAGAGGGAATCACCTTAAGACGCCATAACCCAGATGACTCTTTAATTGCAGAGACCGAGAGACTCGAGAAAGAACGAATAATAGAGGCCCTTAAAAGATGCAGCTTCAATCAGTCAAGGGCAGCGAGACTCCTCGGCATTACCCAGCGCCAGATAGGCTATAAGATACAGAAATACGGGATAAAGAAAGAGGGGCAGTAAGCCCCTCATCCATTATAGAATCGGCAGATAGCGTTCCAATTCATAGGGTTGAATCCTTATCCTGTAGTCATCCCATTCAACCCTCTTACTCTGGATAAGCTCGTTGAAGATGTGTTCGCCTATGGCCTCTTTTAATAGCTCGCTCTTTTCAGATAATTCTATGGCCTCTACAAGGCTTCCTGGAAGCTCATGGATACCCATATTTTGCCTCTCCTCCGGTGCGAGGTGGTATACATCGATCTCAGTGGGTTCTGAAAGTTTATATCCCATCTCAACACCCTTTAGCCCTGCATGGAGCATCGCTGAAAATGCCAAATACGGGTTACAGGCAGGGTCCGGTGAGCGCAGTTCTATCCTCGTTGCCTTCTCCTTACCTGGCTTATACATGGGGACCCTCACCAACGCAGAGCGATTTCTCCTCGCCCAGCAGATATACACAGGTGCCTCATAGCCAGGGACGAGCCTCTTATAGGAGTTTACCCACTGATTAAGGACAAGGGTGATCTCCCTGATGTGGGTTAGAAGCCCTGCTATATATGACTTTGCCACCTCAGAGAGATGGTATTTATCATCAGGGTTAAAAAAGGCGTTTTTATCCCCTTTAAATAAGGACTGATGGGTGTGCATACCGCTTCCGTTTTCTCCAAAGATGGGTTTTGGCATGAATGTGGCATATACACCGTATTTCTTTGCTATCTCTTTCACTGCTACCCTGTAGGTCATCACCGTATCGGCCATCTCAAGGGCATCGGTATATCTCAAATCTATCTCATGCTGGGAAGGCGCCACCTCATGGTGGGAATACTCTACATTTATACCCATCTCCTCTAAGGCAAGGATCGTATCCCTTCTTAGATCCTCTGCTGCATCGGATGGATAGTCAAAATAACCTCCCTGATCGAGTATATCCGTTGCGCTGTCGGATTTAAAATAGAAGAACTCAAGCTCAGGGCCTAAATAGAAGTTTGTAAAACCCATGGACTTCATCTTTTCTAATGCCTTTTTCAAGGCATAACGCGGGTCTCCCTTATAGGGGGTGCCGTCAGGCTCATATATGTCACAGAACATCTTGGCTGTAGCCTTTTCCTTCGGCCTCCATGGTATGAGCGTAAAGGTTTTTGGATCTGGTATGGCAACCATGTCGCTCTCATCTATCCTTGCAAATCCCTTTATAGATGAACCGTCAAAACCCATTCCCTCTTCAAATGCTGCCTCCAGTTCATCTACATGTATTGCAAAGCTCTTGAGTTGTCCTAAGATGTCACAGAACCAGAACCTTATGAACCTCACATCCTTCTCTTTTATCAACTTCATCACATCCTGTTTGTCCCGTGGTCTTTCCATAAAATACCTCCTCATGTCTTATTATGTCCTTTCAGGCCTTAAAAAAGGCACTGTAAAAACGATTTGCCTTTTGTCTATATTCAAAATAAAACGATGCTGTAGCATCTATTATATCCCTCAAATCCTGCCTGTCCTTTGACCATTCCAGTATCATCTCAGGGGTTATCTCTGGATGAAACTGGATTCCATAGGAGTTGTTATATCTAAATGCCTGCTCTGGGAAAATCGATGAAAAGGCAAGTCTTGTTGCTCCCTCTGGCAAATCAAAGGTATCGCCATGCCACTGAAAGACCCTTGCCTTACCTGATTTTTCTGATAGCAGACCGAAACAAGGGTCTAAACGACCTTCCTCAGTGAATTCAATGTTATACCATCCTATCTCCTGGGCGCTTCCCTTATACACCCTTCCACCTAAAACATATGCCAGAAGCTGACAGCCCAAACAGATGCCCAGGATCTTAATCCCTATTTTTAAGGCATCTTCAATGACCTTTGCCACCCTTACTAAGAATGGGTATCTATCCATCTCATATACACCCATGGGTCCGCCAAGGACAATTAGATATTCATATCTCTTCAAACCATTTATCCTGAAGCCTTGATAAGCCTCAACGATATGAAGGTCAATGCCATTGGTCCGGGCATACTGGATTATATTTCCAGGCCTTTCTTCGGGTGAATTCTTTATAAGCAATGCATTCATAACAACTGCCTGAGAAGAAATCCTTCAAGATGCAAAAATAAGGATGCCATACATTAAATTGAAGCAATTCTTATGCCAGTTACAGAATATCTGTTTGATTGAATGTTTTGGCATGTACAGATTTAACAATTATGTATTATGCTACAATTTTGTAATGTAGAATAGAAGATAGGCCTCACACACCATTAGCGGAACCTTACGGTAATCCTACCTTTGAGATGCTGTTTTATATCTTTAATACCTACCTTTTTGTCTGTGGATAATCCCTGCAGCAAGGGCTGCCTGGGCCTGTGTGTTCTGAAAGACTTGTAGAAAATGATCTGGTACGGCTGCACTGCTTTAAGCAATAACTGGATATCCATGAGCTCGGATACAGCCTTTAGAGGTGATGCGAAAAGGGTTATTCCATAGCCCGGGTGTCATACCGCATTTGTCACACCATTTACATTTCCTGCGCAATAATCAAGTATTGTTACAGTCTTAAGAGCCATATGTTCATGAATATAAGCCTTTTCTTTTGTAAATCAACAGTACAATAATGTCTCCTTCTCAATACGTATGGTTCCTGGCTTGTATTTTGCACCAATAATAATTGAAAAGTTTATCAATCATGCTAATAATATTGTTGTAAGTAGTCACTCAAGGTATGTTTAGATATTAGAAATCCATAGATTGAGCACTGGATTATTTATATGTGTGGTATATTTGGAATATACAATCATAAAGATGCAGCAAATATAACCTATTTAGGACTATATGCCCTCCAGCACAGGGGCCAGGAAAGTGCAGGCATTGTATGCTTTGATATGGACAGGGCATATTCCCATAAACAGATGGGGCTTGTGTCTGATGTATTTACCGCAGACGTCTTAAAAACCCTGAAGGGAACAAAGGCAATAGGTCATGTGAGGTACTCTACTGCAGGTTCAAGTGATATAAAGAATTCACAGCCTCTTGTTGTCGAGTATCTTAAGGGTTATCTGGCATTAGTGCATAATGGTAACCTGACAAATGCGCGACTTATCAGAGATAGGCTGAGGGACGCTGGCTCTATCTTTCAAACAACAACAGACTCAGAGGTTATTATTCACCTCATAGCACGGGCGCAAAGCTCTACGATTCTTGAACGATTGAGCAGTGCGTTGCATTCTGTTGAAGGGTCTTATTCACTTATATTTCTTACCCAGAACGAGCTTATCGCAGTCAGGGACCCATATGGTATACGACCACTTTGTCTTGGTAGACTTAAAAATGCACAGGTCGTCTCCAGTGAGAGTTGTGCCTTTGATCTCATAGAAGCAGAATTTATAAGAGAGATAGAACCAGGAGAAATATTAGTGATAAACGAAAACGGCATCCAGAGTTTTTTCCCTTTTAAAAAGGTGCAACCGAAATATTGTATCTTTGAATTAATCTATTTTGCACGACCCGATAGTTTTATGTTCGGCAGGACTGTGTACACAATCAGAAAGGCATTCGGTAGGGAACTTGCAAAAAACGATAATATCATAGCTGATATGGTAATACCCATACCAGATTCTGGTATAGGTGCAGCTATCGGATATTCCCAGGAGTCCGGTATTCCTTTCGAACTTGGCCTCATAAGAAACCATTATGTGGGCAGGACATTTATTGAGCCTGAACCATCTATCAGGCATTTCGGGGTAAAGCTCAAACACAATGCGATACATGATTTGGTAAAAGGCAAAAGGATTGTGGTGGTAGATGATTCCATAGTGAGGGCTACTACATCAAAAAAGATTATATCCATGTTTAGATATTACGGGGCAAAGGAAGTGCATTTCAGGGTTAGTTCGCCGCCTACTAAGTATCCATGTTTCTACGGTATTGATACACCTTCAAGAAAACAGCTCATTGCCTCATCACACTCAGTAGACGAGATTAAGACATATATGCAATGTGATTCCTTGCGATACCTTTCGGTAGAGGAGATGAAACAAGCTCTCGGCAGAGGCGACTACACATTCTGTGATGCATGTTTCACCGGAGAATATTTTATTCCTTTTCCAATGGATATGGATATAGAACAGATGGAGCTTTTTTCAAAGGAAACAGCCCTTAAAGACCTTCGTCATATGATCGTGCAACGGTAAACATTCACACAGCAACACATGCCTTCATTGTTTATACCTGTTAGTGATGGGCATTCTGCGGTCTTTACCAAATGCCTTTGGTGTGATCTTTATCCCTGGAGGTGCCTGTCGTCTTTTGTATTCGCTCAAATCTACCATACGGAGCACACGTTCTGCTGTTTCCGCATCAATACCTGTAGCCACTATTTCATGTAATTCTTTATCCTCTTCTATATATAACTTTAATATGGGGTCAAGCACCTCATACGGCGGCAAAGTATCTGAATCCTTCTGATTGGGCTTTAATTCTGCAGTAGGTTCTTTTATGAGAACATTATGAGGAATAACAGGGCTTATCGTATTCCTGTATCGAGCAAGTCTATATACCATTGTCTTCGGGACATCTTTGATTACTGCAAAGCCCCCTGCCATATCACCATAGAGTGTAGCATAGCCAACGCTCATCTCTGATTTATTTCCTGTTGTTAATACAAGCCAGCCAAATTTATTAGACAGGGCCATAATAATATTTCCCCGTATCCTCGCCTGTATATTTTCCTCAGTTATATCTTCCTTTAAATCCTTAAAGAATTCATAAAGGGATGAAAGATAGGCGCTACATATGGAATCTATAGGTATCTCCATGACCGATACATCAAGATTTCTGGCAAGGTCATACACATCCGTGCGTGATTCATGGGATGTGTAATAGGATGGCAAAAATACCCCTGTTACATTCTTGTTTCCCAAGGCATCACAAGCGATTGCACATACAAGAGAAGAATCTATACCGCCGCTTAACCCAATGACTACCTTACTGAAACCATTCTTATACACATAATCATACAGTCCAAGGATCAGGGCATTGTATATTTCAGCCTCAGTTTCGAGTTTATGAACAGGAGGGGATACAACCTCTGTTCTTTCCTTCAGAGGAATCTTATCTGTAATCTCAATAGCACTTTTCTGAAACCACTGTCTCTTTTGTTGTAAACCGTTAGATTGTACTGTCAGCGATGAGACAGATATGTCAACAATAAGAAGTTCTTCCTTAAATTGATTTGCCTGTGCTATTATATATCCTTCTTTATCAACAACCATACTGCCACCATCAAAGACGAGTTCGTCCTGGCCTCCAACCATATTGGTATAAACAACAAATATCTGGTACTCCCGTGCCTGTTTTATTATTGCCTGTTCCCTCATTTTTATCTTTCCCACATGATACGGGGAACCATTGATATTGAGAATTAATCTTGCAGATGCCATTGCCTGAAGCTTTGTTGGACCTTCCTTAAACCAGATATCTTCGCAAATATTGACACCAAATCTTACCTCTCCATATGCAAAGACTATTGGTTCGCCACCAGCTTTAAAGTATCGCTTTTCATCAAAAACACCGTAGTTTGGCAGTAACGCCTTGTGATATATGCCTTTTATAGTTCCGTTGTATATTACAGAAGCAGCATTATACAGTCTATCATCCTCCTGGTTGACAAATCCTATAACAGTCACCAATGACGGCACATGTTTTGAAATATCCTCCATGACCTGAATGTTGTCTTTGACAAATTGAGGCTTGAGCAGCAGGTCTTCCGGTGGATAACCTGTGACTGCTAATTCAGGAAAACACACTATGTCTGAGCCAGCAGCATGTGCCCTGTCAATATACTCCATTATTTTGTTCTTGTTGCCTTGCAGGTCTCCAACAATGGTGTTAATCTGTGCAAGAGCAATTCTTATAGTATCTCCCATATATGACCTCCTTCATATCACACACTTTTATGTGTGGTATCTTTGGATTGGTTTTAAGTTGAGCCCTTCTTTCATGAGCATTACTGTTGCGCGCTATTGCCTTTGCAGATGCTACTTTTGTGAAATATGGTATAGTATAGACGATGGCTGCTCTTCTGATATAATAGGAATCCCTTACAGATTTTCTACCTCGAGGTGTATTGATTATCATAGCAATCTCATTATTTTTTATTTTATCTACAATGTTCAGTATCACCAGGACCATTTGAAAGAACTATGCCATCAGGATTCATCTCAAGAACGTCCTGTGCCGCTGTATACGAAGGAACTACTGTGACATTACATCTTGCATGTACAAGGTTTCTCAAAATATTGTATTTAACCACAAAGTCGTATACTACAACATTGAATCGCTTCCCTTCTCGTTCATGTTCTGTATAATGTGATTCCGTCCCCCATAGACCCTCATCCCATTTATACATTTTGTTGCAGATTACATGCGTAACTAAGTCAAGACCAACCATGGATGGATGAGCCCTTGCCTTTTCTACTAAAGCGTTTTGGTCAAGATCAACGATGGAAATAATATTATTTATCGCGCCCTGCGCCCTTATATGTTTCGTAAGCGCCCGCGTTTCTATTCCATAAATGCCAATAATATTATTTTTCTAACCTTCAACCCATAGCTTAACTGATTTAATATCCTCATTATTTATCCCGTAGTTTCTTATCTGGGTATATGTCATGGTTACTATCTATCCTTTATAGCATGGATCAGTGAGTATTTCCTGATAGTCAGTTATGGACCTATTAAATACCACCTCACCAGGGGCCAGTCCTTCTGCTTCAAAGGAATTTCCTTCAAAAACAGTCCCATCAGCAAGTGCAAGTATGGCTTTCTTTAATGTTTTCATAATTACATTTGAAAAATATGTATGTTCTAAACTGCATTATTAGAAGCAAATCTTATGCCAAATTACAATGCGCTATGCTCCTTTGGTAATGTTAATTCTTTTGTGTAAATTCTTTTAAGGGCTTTCTTCCCCATTGGTCGTTTAAATGACTTGAGTACTGCATATATGATCCTCTCAATGCTTTTGTTATTATTAAAGCAGCTCATGGGAAGTATTCTTCTTCTAACCTCCCTGAATGCCCTTTTGATTACATTTGTTATGTAGTTTTATCTTCATAGGTCAAGCTAATTTCGCCTCTATTTTATTACGGTAATCCATGCGGGAAGGTGTTCGTGCATAAGATCTGCTGCATATGAGCTCATCTCTTTCTGCCTCAAGGACTTCCTCGATAAGCCTCTTTTTTAATCCCTCAGTTCCCTTGTCTTAGGGAATAGGGCTGCAGCGTAAACAGAAGCCAAAACAAAAGCACTGCAGCTATGTTGACGCATGTGCCATGTGCACGAAGCAATGTAGCGACCGGATCAATGCTTAGAAATGGAAGAGATAAAAGAAAGAAAGAGACAGATTATGACAACCGTAATAATTTCTCTATAATGGAGAAACGCCACTATGATAAGTGGAATGCCTATGAGTGTGCTGAGAAAGAAATTGATAAGAATACTCATAATTGAAAGATAGCACAGGTTATGACAGATAGCAAGATTCAAATAGTTATTACTGCAAGAGACGCTGCAAGCGGGGTATTTGTAAACATTGCCTCAGCTACCCGTGCCTATAAGGCTTTCAGTTCCCTTGTCTTAGGGAATAGGGCTGCAGCTGCTGACAAAGCATATAGGAAAAGGCAGGTCAATAGGAACTTTCAGTTCCCTTGTCTTAGGGAATAGGGCTGCAGCCAGAGATAAAGCCTGTTGAGGCTCCTCAGAGGGCAAAGCTTTCAGTTCCCTTGTCTTAGGGAATAGGGCTGCAGCGGCAATCGCATTTATAGAGACATGGCTCAACTGGTATCTTTCAGTTCCCTTGTCTTAGGGAATAGGGCTGCAGCCACAAGCATTGTTAAGATAGCTTCCATCTGGTAGCTTGCCTTTCAGTTCCCTTGTCTTAGGGAATAGGGCTGCAGCCTCATTTGTATATCTTGATAAGGATGGGATTCATGAGACTTTCAGTTCCCTTGTCTTAGGGAATAGGGCTGCAGCTTGCCATAAGGCAGAGAAAACTCTTAAGCCTTGAAGCTTTCAGTTCCCTTGTCTTAGGGAATAGGGCTGCAGCACTGTTGCACCATTGTCTGCTGAATTATTGTCTGCCTTTCAGTTCCCTTGTCTTAGGGAATAGGGCTGCAGCCATAACAAAACAATCAAAGCTACAAGTACTCTTTTCATCTTTCAGTTCCCTTGTCTTAGGGAATAGGGCTGCAGCACTTGCAAGCCTAAAGTGGATAAGGATCGGTAACGGTACTTTCAGTTCCCTTGTCTTAGGGAATAGGGCTGCAGCGATCTTGATGGGGTGGTTATTGATTTGACCTATTTAGCTTTCAGTTCCCTTGTCTTAGGGAATAGGGCTGCAGCGCGCCCGCCAAGGGGATAAGTATCTCCTTGGGTCAAACTTTCAGTTCCCTTGTCTTAGGGAATAGGGCTGCAGCGGAAGATTATTATGTAGATGAAGTAGGAGGATGGGAACTTTCAGTTCCCTTGTCTTAGGGAATAGGGCTGCAGCTTTTTTATCCATCATCCCCTATTTTTAGCAAAAATTAAACTTTCAGTTCCCTTGTCTTAGGGAATAGGGCTGCAGCTCAGATACCCCTTCAGGATTTGTTTAAAAGGCATTTTAACTTTCAGTTCCCTTGTCTTAGGGAATAGGGCTGCAGCGTGAAATAGTAAGTAGATTTAGGAGTTTGGGTTATGCTTTCAGTTCCCTTGTCTTAGGGAATAGGGCTGCAGCATCTTTAGAGATATAAGTTCGCCTTTTTGTGGATACCCTTTCAGTTCCCTTGTCTTAGGGAATAGGGCTGCAGCTTGCAAGCTGGGCTATAGCCATGTTGATTACCTGCACTTTCAGTTCCCTTGTCTTAGGGAATAGGGCTGCAGCTCTAAACCACATGGAAGGACTGTTACCTTCATAAGGGCTTTCAGTTCCCTTGTCTTAGGGAATAGGGCTGCAGCTTTTTTTCTCTTAAACAGGATAGGGGTCTCGATGGTCCTTTCAGTTCCCTTGTCTTAGGGAATAGGGCTGCAGCGCTAATAAATGCCTTCTCTACTACAGGGCCAAGTCTGGTCTTTCAGTTCCCTTGTCTTAGGGAATAGGGCTGCAGCTTTTTTATCCATCATCCCCTATTTTTAGCAAAAATTAAACTTTCAGTTCCCTTGTCTTAGGGAATAGGGCTGCAGCGGTGTTATACAACATTATAGTATTTCTACACCCCTCTCTTTCAGTTCCCTTGTCTTAGGGAATAGGGCTGCAGCTTATACTTAATGACAGGGATGCAGTCAAATACTTTGGCTTTCAGTTCCCTTGTCTTAGGGAATAGGGCTGCAGCAAAACAATGGCTTTCCATCCTGCCCAAAACCTTTAAATCTTTCAGTTCCCTTGTCTTAGGGAATAGGGCTGCAGCCACCTTTACCATAGCCAGGCACTCCAAACCCTTTCAAAACTTTCAGTTCCCTTGTCTTAGGGAATAGGGCTGCAGCCGTATGTTTGGATTTTCACCATCTGATGTAGCATTTGACTTTCAGTTCCCTTGTCTTAGGGAATAGGGCTGCAGCGGATATAAGGACTTGGAGGCAGTCAAATTTTAATGTCTTTCAGTTCCCTTGTCTTAGGGAATAGGGCTGCAGCCCCCCTGATTTCCCTATAAAATAAATGAGTTTCCAATCTTTTTCCACAAAAAATTTCCGGAAATACCTTAATTGTCGTAAACCCCCTTTCATTTTC
>Ga0308419_1001070_pt1 | contig 18523 bp, 14 predicted proteins | sample HotsprSampleMS50_FD_203674 | JGI IMG/M metagenome (GOLD analysis project Ga0308419, IMG submission 203674) | Hot spring phototrophic mat microbial communities from Mushroom Spring, Yellowstone National Park, Wyoming, United States - 20090730_MS50 ... | reverse complement strand
AAAACAAGCGCGGCAATTTTTTCAGGAGCTTTCAGCGCAGCAACCATCGCAATTTGACCGCCCATGCTGTGCCCTGCCAGCACAACGGTTCTGAGTTGCAGTTGATTTATCAGATGCAGCGCCGCATCAGCGTAAAAATCCATGAAGTCCGTTGCTGTAAACTCCGCGCGGGACGATTTGCCATAGCCGGGCAAGTCCACAGCGATGCAGCGCACCAAACTTTTCAGCGAATCAGCAACGGCTTCCCAGTGTTTCAGGTAGCCGCCCAGCCCATGAATAAATACGATTACCGTATCGCCTGCGCCTTCGTCCGTGTAAGCCATTTTGTATCCTTTCGGATATTCGGTTTCTTTCACGGCGAAGGCATACTGCGGCGCAAATGCGGGACGCTTGTCGTTGGCGCCGTCCCAACGAAGTTCCGCGCCGCCGCCGCAAGCGGCAAGCAACACAAACAGCAAGAAAAATGAAACGAGTTTCATATGGGTTGTTGGTTTTTATTTTTTGGATTTTGTTTCGTGTAGAGACACGGCTCGCCATGTCTCTACCAAATACAGCAGTCCTGCCACTGCAACCGCTGATAAAATCGCCAGCGCGGCAGCTATGCCCGGATTGCGCACAGGTGCTTCCATATAAGGAGTTAGCCTGCCGTAATACACGCCAAAGTGTACGATAGTAGCCGTTACCGCGCCCAAAACAGGCACGCACAGTGGCACATTTTTGATAAATGTACCGAACAACACAGGCACAAAAGCAGCCGAGAAATACGCATACACGCCGTTTTGTGCGAAAATACCTACACTTAAATCAGGGGCGACTAATTGCTGCCAGGATACAACAATTGCCAATATGCCAAGCACGATAATCACCAAGCGATTCAGCAAAATTGCAGGAATCAAGCCCTTCGGATTTTGTTCATCGCGGATGAGCCACTTGCCTGCCAGCGGTTTGAGCAAGTCGCTGCTGATAGAGGTTGAAAGCGACTGAATCAGCCCTTCCAGCGTGGAAAGTCCGGCAGAAATGAGTCCCAGCACGACTATCAGCCCTACGTAAACGGGAAACTCACTTACTACATAAGCCGATAGAATGCCGTCCAGCGATATCGCCTGCCCGTTAATGGTCAAATTAGGGAATCGCAGGCGGGCATACAAACCGGCAAAAACCACGAAGAAAAAAAGGATTTCAACTAGCACGCCTGTCAGCAGATAGCGGTTCACATCTTTGTCATTTTTCAGCAATAGCGAGCGCGTGATGATATGCGGTTGGCAAACAATCGCTATGCCTACAATTACCTGACAAACAACTACTTCAAACCAATCGCGAAAGAGAAAAGACTTTGGATTCAGCGGCGCAACGAGCATCGGGTCAATCGCCGCGAGCTTGTCCATAAAGCCCTTCACGCCTGCCGAAAAATGTTCGTAGCCCGAAGTCAGCAAGATAACGGCAACGACAATCATCAGCAACGCCTGAATCATGTTGGTATAGACCATAGAATTAGCGCCGCCAAACATCATGTAGCCAAAAATGAAAATGACGATGCCTATCAGCACAGGCAGTTCCGAGAGGTTGAGCGTTTGGGAAATTATCTTGGTTAGCCCTACACAAATTAGCACAATGAAAGTCAGCAGCAGCAGCGATAGCACTGCAAAAAACATCGCGAAAGATGAGCTGCCGTAGCGCGTACCAATCCATTGAGCCATAGTCAGCGCTTTCACGCTCATACCCACTTTGCGGAAACCTTTGGTAAGCACGACCAATGAAACCAGCGCGCCCAGCGGCAACATAATCGCCATAGAAAGCACGCCGCTGATGCCGTAGAAAGCAACAAATCCCGGGTTGATGATGAATGTGGCGGCAGAGGTCATGGAAGCCGCCAGCGAAAGCCCAACCGCTACCGGCGAAAACAGCATGCTGCCCACGGCATAATCCGAGAGGTTCGTAGTTTTTCGTGCGCCGCGTACCACAAACAAAAGAATCAGCAGGGCATATGCCGCAATGCTGACCCAACCGACAATGACCAGTTGTTCGGAGGCAAGTTCAGTCATTGTTCATTTTCAGATTTACCGACTTTGAATTTTTGCCGTCAAGCGTTTAGCGCGCTTTACTCGATTCTCACACGCTAAAGCGTATGCTACATTGTATCGTACCCTTTAGGGTGCATTTTATTTTTACGCCCTTGACGGTTAAATTTTCCCATCCAAAGTCTAATGATTCCGAAAGTAGAAAAATGAAAAATACCGCGCTTGTCAAACTTGCCAACGGCGGCTCTAAGCAGGCGAAAGGCGGCATTTTTTGAGGTGAATGAATAAGAGGAAAAGTAAATTTGCACATGGAGGAACAGGAACGCAGCGAATTAATTGAAACTATCCGCAACTTACCGCCCGTGCCAGGTGTGTATCGCTACTTCAATGCGGCTGATGAGTTGATTTACGTAGGCAAAGCCAAAAATATAAAAAACAGGGTTAGCAGCTATTTTGTCAAATCTAACGACAAAAGCCGTAAAACGCGGCAATTGGTGCGCGAAATTCGCCGCATTGAATATACGGTCGTTAATTCGGAATTTGACGCCCTGCTATTGGAAAATAATCTTATTAAACAGCATCAACCGCGCTACAACATTCTGCTGCGCGACGACAAAACCTATCCCTACCTTTGTATTACCAATGAGCCGTTCCCGCGTCTAATTCCTACGCGGAAGCGCATAGAAGGGCGCGGTGCTTATTTCGGTCCTTATGCAAGCATAAAGGCGATGAAAACCGTGCTGGAATTAGTCCGACAGCTGTACACCATTCGCACTTGCAAGTATGCGCTCACACCTGAAAATATTGCCCACAAAAAGTTCAAAGTTTGCTTAGAATATCACATCAAAAATTGCAAAGGGCCTTGCGAAGGGCTGCAAACCGCTGCCGATTATGAAGCGGATATAAAGCAAGTTATCAATATTCTGAAAGGAAAATTAGGCATCGTACGCAACTATTTTCGCGAGCAAATGATGGAAGCCGCTGCTCGGTTGGCATTTGAAGAGGCACAAATTTTTAAAGAAAAATTAGAAGCGATAGAGAAATTTCAGAGTAAGTCACTGGTGGTCAATCCCGATATTTCCGACTTAGATGTGGTAGCCATCACAAGCGATGAAAAATATGCTTACCTGAACTATCTACATATTGAGCATGGCTGCATTATTCAAACCAAAACTGTCCATTTGAGAAAGAAGTTAGACGAAAGCGAAGCTGATATTCTCTCCACGATGATTGTAGAGTTCCGGCAACAGTTTCGCTCCGAAGCTACTCGCGTAGTTACGAATATTATGCCCGAAATTACTTTTGAAGGCTTTGAGGTAATGATTCCCAAAATAGGCGACTTGAAAAAGTTGGTAGAGCTGAGCTACAAAAACGCGATGCTCTACCGCAAAGACAAAATGCAGCGCAATAGCGAGCAAAAAGAGCAAAGCAAGCGCGTATTAGACCGCCTCAAGGCCGACCTGAACCTGCCCAACGTGCCGATGCACATTGAATGTTTTGACAACTCCAACATACAGGGAACCAACCCCGTAGCGGCGATGGTGTGCTTCAAAGGCGGCAAACCTTCCAAAAAAGACTATCGGCATTTCCACATCAGAACCGTAGAAGGACCGAATGATTTTGCTTCTATGTACGAAATCGTAACGCGCCGCTACCGCCGCCTATTAGACGACCACAAAACCTTGCCCGACCTGATTGTAATTGACGGCGGCAAGGGACAACTTAGCGCAGCTTGTCGAGCCTTAAAAGATTTGGGTATCTACGGACTTGTACCCATTGTTGGCATTGCCAAGCGGTTAGAGGAAATTTTCTATCCTGAGGATGAACTACCTTTGCTAATTAACAAAAAATCCGAGGGGCTAATGTTGCTCCAACGCATCCGCGATGAGGCGCACCGCTTTGCTCTCACTTTCCACCGCGACCAACGCAGCCGCAAAAGCCTCGTCAGTCAGTTAGAGGGCATCCCAGGAATTGGCAAGCAAACCACTGAGAAACTGCTGGCTAAATACCGTTCGGTCAAAAAGATTGCTGCTGTGCCTTTTGAAGAACTTGCCGACCTAATTGGCAAAGACAAAGCAGCGACAATTTTGAAACATTTGAATGCTAAAAATTAAAAAATTCCTTTATCTGTTCAGCAATTGATAGCGATTGGCATTAGTTGGGTCTATGCCCATAAGGAGAGCGGCAGCTTCTTTTCGCATGGCAGCATCTGCCTGTGAAAAAATATTGATGATTTCCTCTGCCTTAGAGTCAAAAAATGCATTAATCATAACAGCATTGGGACGCACTTGGTTAACTTGTGCAATTTTTTTAATCGCTTCCAGTATATTTTTTCTACCTAATTCAGGGTTTTCAGAAAAATAATCAATACCCTTGCGATGATAGAGGTAAAGCGCTTCGCGATAGCCGCTCAGTTGCGGATTATTCAGATTTTCGGAAATAAAATAGCGGTTACGCGTGTCACTGTTGTTCCAGCCCTGCGCGCCAGCTTGTTGCGAATTGTTCAAAATGTTCAATATGCGCTCGATATATGGATTGCCGCCTTGCGGCGCGAAACTATCTGCATCTAATGCTAATATAGTATAGGCATAATAGGCAAGCATCGCCGTCAGATTGGTGGAAAACACGTTTTCGGTAAAAATCAGCGGCTGTGAAGGAAAAAACTCAAAGTTGAAATTGCGGTCAAAAAAAGTCAGCACAATGGTTTCGTAATTGCTGCCGTAAACAGGTCTGCTCGATTGAATCTGCACATTAGCCGTATAACGACCATTAGCAAGATCAGTTCCTCCAGTCAGTGTAATCAGAATGTTGCATTTAATGCGCTCATGCTGTTTGTAGTTGTCATTAGTCCATCGTGTAGTATTCATAAAGCCAGCAATTGCATCGCGGAGTTGCTGAATCACCTGCCGTTCCTGTGTTTGCACTTGCGCATCGTTGATAATAACATTGGCGTTAAGTTCTTGCGCCTGTGAAAAAGTAATTATCCAACAACTGAACGTAAATACCAGAAAACCTTTAAACCACATGTGATTTTATTTGAAGAAGTTGCGTAAGATGTCGTACGATGATTTGAGCGACTTCGTTTTTAGGCAGCAGCGGCAACTTTTCATACGTCCCGTTGCGAAAAAGCAGTGATACGCGGTTGGTATCATGCCCGAAACCTGCCCCTGCATCGTTAAGCGAGTTGAGTACAATTAGGTCAAAATTTTTCTGTTCCATTTTTTTCTGCGCGTGTGCCTCTTCGTTTTCAGTTTCTAATGCAAAACCTGCATGAACTTGCCATGGTTGTAATCGGCGTCCTGTCTCGGCAGCAATGTCAGGATTTTTAACCAACTCAATAGTAAGCCTATCGCCTTGCTTCTTGATTTTTTGTGTAGCAGCTTGTGCAGGTGCATAATCTGCAACAGCGGCACAATGCACAATAATATCAGCATTTGCCAAGCGGGTATTGACAGCAGTGTGCATTTCGCGTGCTGTTTGTACGCGTGTGATGTGTATGCAGGGATGTTTCAGTTGCAACATTACAGGCCCTGATATAAGATTTACTTGTGCGCCAGCATCGGCAAAAGCCCGTGCCAAGGCATATCCCATTTTACCAGTGGAATAATTGGTAATATAGCGAACAGGATCTATCGGCTCAACGGTTGGACCGGCAGTGAGCAAAACAATTTTGCCTTGCAGCGAATATGTCGGCTGAAAAAAGCACTTGACCCACTCAGCGATTTGTTCAGGTTCTGCCATTCTGCCTTCACCGTGCAATCCGCTGGCAAGTTCTCCTTCGCCGGGTGGAATAATCCGGCAGCCGTCTGCCTGTAGCTGATGGATGTTGCGTTGTGTAGCAGGGTGCTGCCACATATCCAAATCCATAGCAGGGGCGATAGCAACTGGGCAGCGCGCAGAAAGATACACAGCCGTCAACAAATTATCGCAATGTCCATTGGCTATCTTAGCAATGGTATTAGCCGTAGCAGGTGCAATCAGCATTAGGTCTGCCCATAAGCCAAGTGCTACATGGTTGCTCCACTCACCTGTGTCGCTGTTAGCTACATAACGACTTAGCACGGGCTTTTTGGAAAGAGTAGCAAGCGTAAGGGGAGAAATGAAACCGGAGGCTGCGTCGGTCATGATTACCTGAACGTCAGCCTCCTGTTTTATCAGAAGCCGCACAAGGGTTGCCATTTTATAGGCAGCAATACTGCCGCAAACGCCTACTAAAATTTTTTTCCCTTGCAGCATGGGCTTTTACTCGTTCTCTTCGTTGCGATAATATATCAGCTTACCTTCCAAATACTCATCAGTAGCAATAGTAGTTGGTTTTGGCAAGCGTTCATAGTAACGCGAAATTTCAATTTGTTCGCGGTTTTCGTGGATTTCTTCTAAATTATCAATACCTGTTGAAAACTCTTCCAGCTTGTTTGCTAGTTCTTCTTTGAGTTTAGAAGCTATTTGGCGGGAACGCTTAGAGATGATTACTACGGCTTCGTACAGATTACCATTAGCCAATTCTGCAATTTTGGCTATATCACGGGTTATCAGCGAGGTATTACTGTTGTACTTAGACTTTGACATATGGATGAACTGCGTTTGGTGAAATGGCGAATATTTATTGTTTCTGTGCTATTTTTTCGGTTTTTTCTCGTTCTTTTTGTATAGCCGCCTCCGTAGCTGCTACGTTTTTAAGTTGGCGCTGAGTGGTCTCAAATATGTTTTCAGCTTGTTTGAGAAAAATACTTTTTGGATACTTATCAACAAAAGCCTGATACATTTTCACAACTTCGTTGAAGCGCTCACGTTTTTTGTCTAAATAGCTGTTATCTGCCAAACTGTATTGGGACTCTAATTTGCGGAAAGCCGCTTCTTCCTGATAGCGAGAGTCGGGAAAATCTTTCTGAAAATTGTCATAAGCAATAACTGCTGACTTGTAACGCTCCAATTGCTGATAAAGTTTAGCATTTTTGAAAGCCTTGGTTTCCAGTTTGGCACGTAGAGAAGTAATAGCTCCTGCTGCCTGTTGTGCGTAAGCGCTGTTAGGATAACGGTTGATAAAGTCTTGAAAGGCATCAATTGCCGTGATAGTATTGCTCTGGTCAAGATGTATGGGCGGCGAACTCATGTAAAGAGAGTAGCAGTGCATATATAGCGCTTCCTCAGCAAACTTACTGCGATTATAGGTGTCGTGAAACTTCTTGAACTCTGCCGCACTTGTTTCATATTGCCCTTGCTTGTAGTAGCAATAAGCCCAATAAAATTGTGCTTTTTCGGCTTCAGGCGTACCTCGGATAATAGGTACTAAATCTTCTAAAAGTATCCCTGCACGATAGTAGTCACCCTTTTTTTCGTAATAATCCATAGCAGCATTGTAGCGAAACTTCCAGTCCTCATTTTTAATAATCTTCTGGAACTTGCTGCACGATGAACCTACCAACAACAGTGCAAGAGCTACAAGGACGACAGATACATTTTTCTGGAATAACATACAAGCAAAGTTATGCTTTCGCCCGCAAACTGCAAAAAATGTGCGATTTAAGTGAAGATAATACCTGCTGCAACAAAATTTCCATTGCAGATTATCGTTAAAGTTTTATAGTTTTGACAAGATAATCACACCAAAAGTGAAGATGCTTGAATGCCCTATCTGTTTTTTACCTAAATAAAAAGCCTATGGATGCAGGCTTAGCACCTTCACCAGAAGAACGCACCGCTCTGGGAATGTGTGCAAAAGATTTTATCAACCCGATGGTGCCACCGCTTAAACCGACTGACAGTGTCGGGCGCGCCCTAGCGTGGATGGAAGAATTCCATGTGCATCAGTTGCCCATTGTTGAAGAGGGTGTTTACAAAGGTATGTTTTCTGAATCTGTCCTTTACGATGCTAATCTGTCTCCCGATACGTTGCTCGGAAGCCTTACGCCGGATTGGGTCGATTGTTTTGTAACCGAAGACCAACATTTTTATGATGTGATACGTGTAGCAGAGTCTTTCAAAGTGCAAACAGTTTCGGTGCTTTCTAATGAGCGGATATTTAAGGGGGTGATAGTATTACGGGATACGGTAGGCGCGCTTGCACGTACTTTTGCTACCCAAAATCCCGGAGGAATCATCGTATTATCGATGCCTGCCTACAACTACTCGTTGGCAGAAATTAGCCGATTAGTAGAGTCTAACAACGCCAAAATATTGAGCAGTTATGTAGAACCCGATTTGCAAGATACAAGCATGGTAAAGGTAACGCTCAAACTCAGTGTAATGGATATTTCACGGGTAATTGCCACCTTAGAGCGCTTTGGATATCATGTAGCCGCGCGTTTTGATGAAAATGAGGATGCTGATATAAGCCGTGAGCGCTTAGACATTCTTTTAAAATATCTTGAAATCTGATGAAAATAGCGTTACATAGCCGCCCTATCGACAGCCAGAAACGACCTTATATACAAACCATTTTTGAAGAACTTCACAAACTCGGTGCACAGTTACGCATTTCTGAGTCGTTTAAGAAACATTTGGAAGAATCCGGGCAAGAAGTAGCTTGCGAATATACTTTCTCTAGTTATCACGAGTTGGCAGATACTGAACTGATGCTCAGCGTCGGCGGAGATGGTACCCTGCTAGAAACCATTACACTTGTGCGCCATACTGGTATTCCTATTTTGGGTATTAATCTGGGCAGACTGGGTTTTCTGGCTACTTTACCCAAAGAAAACATCTCAAAAGGCTTATGTGCAGTTATAGAAGGCAGATTTAGCATCGAGGAGCGTTCCATGATTCGCTTAGATAGTAACATCAACCTGTTTGGCGATTTGAATTTTGCCCTCAATGAATGCACTATCAGCAAGCGAGATAGCGCCTCAATGATTATTGTCCATGCTTATTTGGATGGTGAATATCTTAACTCTTATTGGGCAGATGGGTTGATTGTGGCAACGCCTACAGGCTCTACGGCTTACTCTATCAGTGTTGGCGGCCCTGTGGTACTACCCGATTCGCGCAGCTTTATTATTTCTCCTATTAGCCCGCACAACCTGAACGTAAGACCACTAGTTGTCCATGATGGTTGTGTGCTTTCTTTTGAAATAGAGGGGCGAAACAATAACTTCCTTGTATCGCTCGACTCCCGTTTTCGCACGGTCGATTCCAATGTTAAGTTTTCTTTACATAAGTCGGAATTTAATGCAAGGTTGGTGCGGCTTGAAGGCGATAATTTTCTACATACCTTGCGGCGGAAATTAAATTGGGGGACCGATTCAAGAAATTAAATCCTTGTAACTTTGTAAAATTGTATTTTGAGGCATTTTTTTTGCAAGCTGGTATCAATTAGTTCTGCACTCATTCTTCTAAAAAGGCATGGTTATGAAATTCATCATACGCTTTTTATTTATCCTGTTGCTTGTAGCGGCATTTGTGTCGGTGCAGGAGGCTGAGGCTCAGTTGATAGAACAAAGGGAAAACCCTAAATTTAAACAAAACCCTAAGCATACCTGGTCGTGGTTTAACCGTAAAAAATACTGGAGTATAGGTGCAAGCATTAACGCAATGAACTATTTTGGCGATATTGTGCCGCAACCCTATTTTACTAGTATGGACTTGGGTTATACACGTCCTAATTTTGCTATTCATGCGCAAAAACGCTATCGTCCTAACTTTAGTATGCGCTACTCGCTCTCATGGGGCAGGGTAAAAGGAGATGATACAACCAATATAGGCCCTAACAAGCCACGCTGGGAACACAATCAGTTCCGCTACATCCGCAACCTGCGCTTTCGCAACGATATTCTGGAACTTTCTGCCATGGGTGTGTTAGATTTGGTGAGTAACCGCGGAACCTTTTATCAGCGACCTAAGCGTGTGGTTCCATACTTGGTAAGTGGACTGGCTATTTTCAGACATAATCCCAAAGCTAGAGCTCCTGAAGCATTCGGCGGCGGATGGGTGGCCTTGCAACCGCTTGGTACAGAAGGTCAGGGTTATGCAGAAGAGTACGGTAAAAAATATTCTCTTTGGCAAGTAGCCATCCCGATGGGCTTTGGTATGCGCTATCGCATAGGCACGCGTTGGGACTTGGCATTTGAGATTTCCTATCGCAAACTCTTTACTGATTATATTGACGATGTAAGCCGCAAGTATGTGGATTTGGGTATTTTTGGCGACAATGACTTGGCGCGCGCCATGTCTGACCGTTCACTGGAAGGCGGCAGAAGAATCGACCAGTTAGGGCTGACATTCAGGCCTAATTTCTACACGTATATAGGCGCTGACGGGCGTGTTTATAGAACCCTCGAAGGTTTTGGCAATGAACAGTATGAAGATAATATTCGCGGTAACTACCGCGATAAGGATGTGTTGATTATTGCTGGCATCCATTTGATGTATATCGTACCTGGTCAGGTGCGTTGTCCCGAACCGTTCAAGAAACGTTTCCGTAGGCACCGCTTGTAATAATAGCATAATAGGAGAGCTTTCATTATCTGATGCTAAGGCTTTTTGGTTGTTATCTTTCTTCTGATAACAAGTAGCCGCTTGGCCAACTGCCAGAGTCCGTAAACCAAATTTTGTGCAGTTATCTTCCCGAAAAAGTATAAATAAACGGTCGAGGCAATAGGGCTAAATAGCAATACCCATTCTTTCATTACTATTGCCTGATATATCGGATAAAGGTTAGCTAACCCTATCATGCCTTTCAAGCTGTGGTCCCAGAAAACAATTTGCTTTTCAAAAGCATGTAAAAATTCATTGATTTTTTGAAAATGCAGTTCTACGTGCGTTTGGTAACAGTTTCTCCATTCGGCTGCTTCATTTGAATTGCACCAATCCTGCTCTGGATTGGGTATGAAGTTGATGATGTCTCCAAAGCCGATAATGGTTCGCAAAAGGAATCGGTTATCCAAGTAAGTAAAAGGCGTTTCTATGCTGTGTCCACCCTCTTTGAGCAAGCTGCGGGCAAATCGGAAAGCGCGGACAGGTTTCACCAGCCAAGTTGTGCCTTGTTTCCATAGCCTTGAAAAGAGTTGCGCGCTGGGCATTATTTTTTACCGAAAATTTGATTAAACGATTTACCTGCTAAGTTGATAATGGTTGTAAAAAGTGTACTCCAGAGCTGTGTCGAGGTATGGATAGAACGATTGTGAACACCCATAATAATTTCTTTGATTTGCTCTGGCATATTGATATACTGCGGCGTGATGTATGAAGTAACATCGCCTTCAACTTGAATAACCGTTTGCAGCACAATTTGCTCAGTGCCTATCTCATAGGCTTTGTAAATCATGCTCAGCATATCGGGCAGGAACGGCAACTCAACTGCGCTGTTGATATGTCCCCAATCCAAGTCATTGTTCCAAAGAGCGGTTTCTTGATGCGAACGGAACGGCACGCATGAAATAGGCAACTCCCGACGCTGATAGCGCAAATAGTTGAAGTGTTCTTTATCAATGTAATAGATTTGCTTTTTCTCGTCTTCATGTTCGTTGCTTTGAGTAAGTGTATCGGGTGCAAGGTCGCGTCGGAAAAGTTTGAATATGCCGATAATGTTAGAACTCTGACTGCTGATGCGCTGCAAAATTTTATGTCGGCTGTTGAGCGTATTCAGTTTGGCAAGGTCTGTTTCTTTCTGCATCAGCTCTTCTATTATTTGGATACCTCGCCCTGCCTGAAACGCTAGTTCTTTGAATGAAAACTCGCCGCCAAACTGCCACCTCAGTACTTTACCGGCATCTTCTGCCGTGATAGTGGGGTCATTGGGAGATTTGACAAGCCCATATTCAATCAGTGTATCGCGATACATGTCTGCCAGTTTGCGCAGCAATACTCGCTTATTGCTCGGCATTTTCTCGGCAGACATATTTTGTTTAATAATGGTATTAATTTCTAACCGCAGCAGGTCAGAAGCCAGATTTTTAATAAAATCACTCATTGAGCTGATGAATTAGCCGATGAAAAAGGACTAACGGGGGTCTTGATTAGGATTAATCAAAAAGTCGGCGTTGCTGTCTGTAACTATTTCGTTGGAAAACCCACCACCCAAGTTGGTAAAGTTATCGTTGGCAGGCGGCAAGGTAGCATCAGGCTGTGTCAGATTAGAGCCGCTATACATAGGCAGATTAATATTCAATGGTTGATTTGCCTGTAACTGCTGGTACATATTCACCAATGAAAGAATGGTGGCAATATTGTTCTGGATAATCTGGTAGCCGTGCGCTTCTTTTTCTTTATGAAACTGACGTACCCAATCGTAACGGGAAGTTGTTAGTTCTTGGCTCATGCGCACAGTGATGTCTCCCATCAGCATATTGATGCGGCTTTCTAAAATGAGATATTCTCCGCCGGCAGGTTGCACATCCTCTTTGCTGTCGAGCTTAAAATCGCCAACAATGGTTTTAATATCGAGCGTGGTCATACGAGAGAGGCTGTCTTTGATGCGCTCTAAAAAACTGTTGAATTGAGTATCCATATTGTTCAGACTTGAAACTTGGTAAGACAATTTAATTTAAAAATTTGAAAGCGCTTGTCGTTGCACATAATCTGCCAACATTTGGGCGATTGCCTTCATATCTGCCTGTCCGCTTTGGTTGCCACGTTGCCAGTGATACTGCAGCGCATCGGAGGGCGATTGACCGATGTGCCACTCGGCATCGGCAGCGTGTTGCAATTGAACACCCTTTTTGGCTACAGCTTTTGCCAGCCAGCGAAATGCTGTTTCCGAAAGGTGTAGGTTAGCATACAGCGTGTGTTCGGTTTTGGGCATTGGAAAATGAAAGTGTCCTGTATGACGGTTAAAAGACACATATGCCCCCGAAAAGAGATGACCGATTTTATCTTCCAATACCAACTGCTCGGGCACATTGCTGTGCAGGCGATTGTCATGGTCTATCAGCCATACAAAGTCGGCAGTATGAATGGCTAATTCCACATGGTGAGAACTTAGCAGCACAGCCTTTTGATTAGCTTTGGCATAGTCCAGTAGGCTGTTGAGCAGTAGCGCACTATTTGCCAAATCCAAGTGTGCCATAGGTTCATCGAGCAGAAGCAGCGGCGTATCCTGTGCAATGGCGCGTGCAATCATTAGTTTTTGGCATTGTCCGTCGCTAAGTTCTTCAATCAAACAGTTTTGGAGGTCTGTAGCATGAGTAACTTGGAGGGCTTGTTCAATCAGGCGGCGGTCTTGTGCGCTTAGTCTGCCTGTCCAACTTGTATGGGGCGCTCTGCCAAGAGCCACAAGTTCGTAACCGGACATAAACTGCGTATGAGGTCTTTCAGTGAGTACAACAGCTATTTGGCGCGCCAGCCATTGGTGATGGCTTTCGGGTGATACCTTCCCTGTCGGCGTTTGGATAGTGCCGCTAAGCGCAGGGTGCAACCCAGCAAGCGTTCGTATGAGTGTGGACTTGCCGCCTCCGTTGCGTCCAAGTAGTATAGTTAGTGTGCCGGCTTGCAAGGTTAGGTCAAGCCCTTTAAGTAGCGTTTGTCCGGTATAGCCAACACTCAAATTTTCAGTTTGCAGCAGTACCCGTAGCATAATTTTTTGTCAAACAAGCCCTAAGGTATTTCTCAGGGCTTGTTTAAAACGGTTTTGTATGACAGTTTATCTAATTTCAAAGTTGTAATCGTCCATTACCTGCTGGTTCTGGTAAGTAACGCGGAAGGTATATTTGCCTGACTCGAGTTTTGGCTTAATGTCAAATTCGCGCGTTACCGTACCGTTAGCAGCAGGTGTAACGGCTGTATTGATAAAGCGGTAAGGCTGACCATTACGATACAGTGTGATGTATAATGTGCGGTCTGCACCTTCGTCAAACATTTGCTCGCCAATGCGGAAATTAACAGTGATTTTTTCTATACGTCCGGCATTGTGTGTCTGCCCTTTCAGTTCTACGTCATAGTCTTTACCCAAACCTCGCTTGAAGAGATATTTGGCTCTGAAATCGTAAACACGCTTGGCAACGGAAGTAGCAGTACGTGCTCTCATAGTGCGAATTTGCTCTTCTTGTTGTTTGATAATAGATTCAGCGGCAGCTAACGCATCGCGAAGTTTTTCGTTTTCGGCAACTACGCTGTCAAGTTTTAACAAAATGGCGCTTTGCTCCTGATACATTTGGTCAAAACGGGCTTTTTCTGCTTTCAGAGCATCTAGCTCTTTTTGAGCACCTTTGAACAGTTTAATGGTTTTGCTCAACTGCCCGCTCAAGCTGCGATTTTTCTTCATTGCCTCTTCTAAGTCAGCTTTGGTTTTAGCCAACTGACTTTTCAGGTCGCCGATATAATTGCCAACACTCCGATCGCGGGAGGCGATAATGTCATTCAAACGGCGATCGTACTGAATTTTATTGGAGCGAATCTGATCCAGTTTAGCTGCTGCTTCGTTGGGCTTGCCCGATAAAATGCTTCTATCGGTATTTATTGCCTCAGCAAGTTGCGCAAGTTCTACACGCACCGAATCTGCATTTGGATAGGGAAATGTGCCTTGAGTGTTGCTGATTTCTGCTTCATAACGGGTGGCAAGTTCGTCCAAATCGGCACGTAATTCCTTCAAAGCTTTTTGGTTGCGCTCCGTATTGGTTCGATTTACCCATACAGCACCCGCAATAAGAGTGGTTGCCAAAAGAACAGCTATCACAGCTGCCACAGTTCCTTTGTTATTCATAAGCAAAAGGGGTTAGGGACAACAATAACAGTGAAATAATTTCTTTAAGTAAAGGTATGTATTCAATTCATTTACAGCAAGAAATAACTTTGCCAAAGTAAGAAAAATTTTTCTATACAATAACTATACAGTTAATTTTTGAACAAAAATTTTTTTAACTACCTTTGCTAGTTCAAAGCAGCTATATAGCCGAATCGTGTTTGGTTATAATTTTAGCTGCCTAAATAGGCAAATATTATTAGTTGTTCACCATCAAAACCTGAAATACTTTGGCTAAAGTCATTGACGGAAGAATCAATTTCTCTTCCATTAATCATCATTTGGAGTATCCCGACTTTCTAGACGTTCAGTTGCAGTCGTTTAAGGATTTCTTCCAATTAGAAACTCCTGCTGAAAAACGTCAGCACGAAGGACTGTTCAAAGTATTCAAAGAAAACTTCCCTATTTCAGATTCGCGCGAACACTTTGTACTTGAGTTTATTGACTATTTGGTAGATCCGCCCAAGTATTCAATTGACGAATGTATTGACCGCGGTCTGAGCTACACTGTACCGCTCAAAGCTAAGTTGCGCCTCTCCTGTAACGACAAGGATAACGAAGATTTCGAGACAATCGAGCAGGAAGTGTTCCTGGGTAATATCCCATACATGACCCCGCGCGGCTCTTTCGTAATCAACGGTGCAGAGCGCGTAATTGTGTCGCAGTTACACCGCTCTCCGGGCGTATTTTTTGCCCAGAGCAAGCATACAAACGGTACAAAGTTGTACTCTGCCCGTATTATTCCTTTTAAAGGTTCTTGGATTGAGTTTGCTACCGATGTAAACAACGTAATGTATGCCTACATCGACCGGAAGAAAAAATTTCCGGTAACTACTTTGCTTCGTGCCATTGGCTATGGCTCAGATAAAGACATTCTGGATATCTTCGGTCTGTCCGAAGAAGTACCTGCTACTCGCGAAAATCTACAACTGGCAATTGGTCGCAAATTGGCAGCAAGGGTGCTAAAAACGTGGTACGAAGACTTTACTGATGAAGAAACCGATGAGTTGTACAACATTATGCGCCACGATGTGGTATTTGAGCGCGAACATGTGCTGGAGGCAGAGGACATCGATTTAATCATTGAGTCAGGTGTTTCATCGGTAATATTGCATCGCGAAGACATCAACCCACTCGACTACGCCATTATTTATAATACGCTTCAGAAAGACACCTCTAATTCCGAAAAAGAAGCTGTTGAGCAGATTTATCGCCAATTGCGTAATACAGAAGCTCCTGATGAGGCAACCGCCCGCGAAATCATACAAAGCCTGTTCTTTAGCGACAAACGCTATGATTTGGGCGAAGTTGGTCGTTACCGCATCAACAAGAAACTCAATCTCAATACAAGCATGGATGTGCGCGTATTGACAAAAGAGGACATCATTGAAATCATCAAATATCTCATTACGCTGATTAACTCAAAAGCAGTTGTTGATGATATTGACCACCTGAGCAATCGCCGTGTCCGCACTGTTGGCGAGCAGTTGTACGCACAGTTTGGCGTAGGTTTAGCCCGTATGGCGCGTACTATTAAGGAGCGCATGAACGTGCGCGATAATGAGGACTTTAAGCCAGTAGACTTGATTAATGCTCGAACGCTGTCTTCTGTTATCAACTCGTTCTTTGGCACTAACCAATTGAGCCAGTTCATGGACCAGACCAATCCACTAGCAGAAATTACGCACAAGCGTCGTATGTCGGCGCTTGGTCCGGGTGGTTTGAGTCGCGAACGTGCAGGTTTCGAAGTGCGCGATGTTCACTACACGCACTATGGTCGTCTTTGTACCATTGAGACACCCGAAGGACCAAACATTGGTCTCATTTCATCGCTTTGCGTGTATGCCAAAGTGAACTCAATGGGCTTCATTGAAACCCCTTATCGCAGAGTAAAAAACGGTAAGGTGGATATTGATGATGCAAACGTAGTTTATCTGACAGCAGAGGAAGAAGACAATCACTATATTGCACAAGCCAATGCAGCAGTTAATGCCGATGGTAGTTTTGAAGTTGACCGCGTAAAAGCGCGTTTCGAAGGTGACTTTCCAATTGTAGAGCCTACAGAACTGTCTTATATAGACGTTGCACCCAATCAGATTGTATCGGTAGCAGCTTCGCTGATTCCATTCTTAGAACATGACGATGCAAACCGTGCACTGATGGGTTCTAATATGCAACGTCAGGCTGTGCCCTTGTTGCGACCTGAAGCCCCGATTGTAGGTACGGGTCTTGAAAAACGTGTGGCGATTGACTCCCGTACGCTTATAGTAGCCGAAGGCGATGGTGTGGTGGATTATGTAGATGCTAATAAAATCATCATTCGTTATGATCTTTCCGAAGATGATTTGCTGGCAAGTTTTGAAGGAAACTTAACGACTTACAAACTGACTAAGTTTCGCCGAACCAACCAAGACACCTGTATTAACCTTAAGCCTATTGTGAAAAAAGGACAGCGCGTTACCAAAGGTCAGGTGCTTTGCGAAGGTTATGCAACCAACAACGGCGAACTAGCACTAGGTCGCAACCTAAAAGTAGCCTTTATGCCTTGGCAGGGTTACAACTTTGAGGATGCAATTGTTATTTCTGAAAGGGTGGTTCGAGATGATATCTTCACTTCTATTCACATTGAAGAGTTTGAACTAGAAGTACGCGACACCAAGCGCGGCGAAGAAGAACTCACGTCAGAAATTCCCAATGTAAGCGAAGAAGCTGTTAAAAATCTTGACGAAAATGGCATCATCCGCGTAGGTGCAGAAGTGAAGGAAGGCGATATTCTCATTGGCAAGATTACACCCAAAGGTGAAACCGACCCGACACCGGAAGAGAAGCTGCTCCGTGCTATTTTTGGCGACAAAGCCGGCGACGTGAAAGATGCCTCTTTAAAAGCACCTCCTTCTATGCGTGGTGTGGTAATCGATACAAAACTGTTCACCCGCCCGAAAAAAGACAAAGATGCGCGCGCGCGTATAAAGCGCGATGTAGAGGCACTGAAGGCTAAATACAGCAAACAACTATTGGCGCTACGTGCAGAAATGATTGACAAAATGTTCTCATTGCTAGATGGCAAAACTAGTAACGGCGTATATCATAAATTTGGTGATGAAATTATTCCCAAAGGTGTAAAGTTTACCCGTGCCAACATTGAGAACAATTTGTTCCCGCCAAAAAACGCCTACCGCGATGAGAGCAACTACAATGTACCAGAAGAAGCCAACCTGATTGCTGACATCAATTTAGACGGATGGACAGATGATGAACGTATCAATAGCTTAATTGCTAAGATGGTTAAAAATTACAACATTAAGCGCAATGAAATTACTGGTACATTCAAGCGTGAGCGCTTTACCCTTGAAGTAGGAGATGAACTGCCGGCGGGTATTGTACAGCTGGCAAAAGTTTATATTGCTAAAAAGCGCAAGTTGAAGGTAGGTGATAAGATGGCTGGTCGTCACGGCAACAAAGGTGTTGTTGCTAAAATTGTGCGCGAAGAGGATATGCCTTTTTTGGAAGATGGAACACCTGTTGATATTGTGCTAAACCCACTGGGCGTACCTTCTCGTATGAACATCGGTCAACTTTATGAGACCGTTCTTGGCTGGGCAGGCTCTGTATTAGGGCGCAAGTATGCTACTCCTATCTTTGACGGCGCTACCGAAGAGGATGTGCAAAAAGAATTAGCAGAAGCCGGATTGCCTCCATGGGGACGTACTGAACTTTACGATGGTCTCACTGGTGAAAAGTTTGACCAGAAAGTTACTGTTGGTGTCATCTATATGCTCAAACTGGGGCATTTGGTAGATGATAAGATGCACGCGCGTTCTATTGGTCCTTA
>Ga0308419_1001065_pt1 | contig 18550 bp, 19 predicted proteins | sample HotsprSampleMS50_FD_203674 | JGI IMG/M metagenome (GOLD analysis project Ga0308419, IMG submission 203674) | Hot spring phototrophic mat microbial communities from Mushroom Spring, Yellowstone National Park, Wyoming, United States - 20090730_MS50 ... | reverse complement strand
GATATTCACGAAATCTTTCTAATAAAGCTTTTGCTATAATAAAAAACAAATCTTATCCACAAGTTGGAACTGTTACAATGGACAGAGTTATGTTTGATATTGGCAATAGTAGAATTTATCTCGGAGAAGAAGTAATTTTAATGGGTCAAAAAAATAAATTAAAGTTTGATGCTTGGGATTGGAGCTTAATACTAAATACTATTCCTTATGAAGTTACTTGTAATATTTCTAAAAGAGTTCCAAGAGTTTACATTAGAAAATGAGTTTAATTAAACAATATTTAACACAATGTCTAACGGCGGCAGCTAATAGCCTTAGATTAAATACTAATCAAATTGAAATAGTTGCATTACTGAAAGAGGAAATTTTAACATCTCAAAATCTTACTGAAGACATTCGTCAGATGAAAAAAATTACTGAACTTTCAACTCTTGCTATAAAACTTTCAGAAATATTAAACTATCTTGAAAGCGGAAATGTAAACTTCTTTAAAGTTAGTGAAATATTTAAAGAACACTCAAGAAATTTAATAAGAGATTTAAGTATATTATTAGACTCAACCACACCTAATAATTTCAAATCTGCTCTTGAAAAAATTAAAAATTCTAACTCAAATTCAAATGATATTAAATCTGGAGATTCATACAACAATCATTATTTATCACGAAGAGAAGATGCAGACAAATTAAAAGAAAAATTTATTCTTGAAGATGATTTAGAGAACGATGAACAACTTATTCTAAAATATGAAGCGAGTGTATTGTCACCTATAAAACCTTTTGATGATTTCTTAAATCGAATACAATTAAATAATTATGAAACAGAAGAAATTTCTTATTATATAAATACATTTACAAATAATATGCATAACTCTCGTCGTTTAGGTTTCGAGCTTTTAGCAAATATGCATTTAATCATAAAAAACGCATTGGAGATGATTAAGAGTAAAAAATTATCAACAGAAAAAAGTATTATTGATGGAATAAGAGCTTGTTTAATTGTTATTGCTGCTGTTGTGAAAAAGAAAGAAATTGACATAACGAACTTTTTAAACAAAGCCGAGAATCTTAATAAAAAATTAAATAGTAGATTTTAGAAAGGAATTTTAAATGCAAATTTATGCTATTATTATGGCTGGTGGTGTTGGCTCAAGATTTTGGCCAAGAAGTAAAAAAGATTTCCCAAAACAATTACTTAAAATATTTGATGATGATACAATGATTCAGGCAACTGTAAAAAGATTAAAGCCTTTAATAAATGATGAAAATATTTTTGTGGTTACTAATAAAATTCAGGCTGATGAAGTTAAAAGACAATTACAAAATATTCCAGAAAAAAATATAATAATTGAACCTTTTGGAAGGAATACTGCTGCGTGCATTGGATTAGCAAGTATTTTTATTAAATCAATTAACCCTGATGCTGTTACAGTTGTTCTTCCTGCAGACCATATAATAAAAGATACTGATATATTCCTAAAAACTCTTCAAAATGCTGCTAAATTTGCTTATGAGTCTGATGGGCTGGTAACCATTGGAATAAATCCCACTCGACCTGAAACAGGATACGGTTATATTCAAATAAACGAGAAAAAAGTTTCAGATAATATTTACAAAGTTGTTACTTTTGCTGAAAAGCCTAATTATGCAACCGCCGTAAGATTTCTCGAAAGTGGTGATTTTCTATGGAACAGTGGTATGTTTATCTGGAAAATTGAAGCCATTTTATCCGAAATTAAGAATCTTATGCCAGATTTATATGAAGCCTTATCTGAAATTGAAAAACACATTGGTAAGGAAAGTTATCAGGAAGTACTTATTAAAAATTATGGAATGATTAAAAAAATTTCTATTGATTATGGCATTATGGAAAAATCTTCACGAGTTTATCTGACAAAAGGATTTTTCTTATGGAGCGATGTTGGTAGCTGGGAAGAGGTTTATCAACTCTCTGAAAAAGATAATAATGGTAACTCAACTTATGGATTAGTTTATCTGGACTCCGTCATTGATTCTTATATTTATTCACCAGATAAAATGACCGCTGTAATTGGTGTTGATAATTTAATCATCATAAATAATGATGATACACTTTTAGTTTGTAGAAGAGATAAAGCTCAAGATGTAAAAAATGTTGTAGATTATCTTAAAATGAACAAATTAGAAAAGTATTGTTAATATTTTTAACATAATAAAATTTTATTATTTTTGTATCGAACAAATCAGAATTTATTTCTTGTCATAATTCAAATCATATTATTAGTGAGGAATTTTTTTGTTTATTACTCAAGCTCCTGTTGTTGATTTGATAGAAATTCAGGAGGGAATTTATTTACAGAAATTAGAATCACCTGAAATTGCCAATAAAATTTTACCAGGTCAATTTTTAAATATTAAAGTTAATGATTCTGTAACTCCATTACTTAGAAGACCCTTCAGTATCTGTGATATTGAAGATGATTATTTACACATATTGTTTAATATTTATGGCGAAGGAACGAAAATTTTATCTCAGAAGAAAAGAGGTGATTATGTTAATATCATGGGTCCATTAGGAAAAGGATTTATATTTAATGACGAATTCGATTTAGCTGTTTTTGTAGCTGGTGGTTTGGGTGCAGCGCCATTTCCTCTCCTTTATAAATACCTTCATAGTAAAAAGAATATTATCTCTTTTATTGGGGGAAAAAGTAAATCTGAAATTATTAAATATAAGTTCATAAACTATTCAATTGCTACTGAAGACGGCTCAGAGGGATTTAAAGGAAATGTTGTTGAACTTTTTGAAAACGAAATAAAAAATTTTCTTGAGAAAAAAATTAAAGTTTTTGCTTGCGGACCTAATGGAATGTTAAAAGCTTTATCTAAATCAATTAAAAATTTTAATCAAATAGGTTATAACATAATATGTGAGATTTCTACTGAAAGTGTAATGGCTTGTGGATTTGGTATCTGTCAAGGTTGTCCTATTCAAGATTCTAAAAACGAAAATCGTTTTTATCTAGTTTGTAAAGATGGACCAATCTTTAATATTAATGATATAATTTTATGAATGAAGTTGATTTGTCGGTTAAAATCGGAAAATTAAAACTTAAAAATCCTATTCTTTTAGCTTCTGGAACAGTTGGTTATGGTAATGAGATTTCTGATTTCATTGATTTAAATATTCTTGGTGGCATTATAACTAAATCTATTAGTTTAAATCCTCGTAAAGGCAACAAGCCTCAAAGAATTGTTGAAACTTCTTCTGGTATGTTAAACGCTATTGGTCTTGCTAATGTTGGATTGGAAAGTTTTATTAATGATAAAATTCCATTTTTATCAAAATATGATGTTCCCATTATTTGTAATATTGCCGCAAGTACTATTGAAGAATATGTTGAATGTGTCAAAGCTTTGAATGAGTACGACACAATTAAAGCATTTGAAATAAATGTTTCGTGTCCCAATGTTAAAGATGGCGGTCTTCAATTTGGAAATAATATTTCAATTGTTGCTAAAATTACTGAACTTGTAAGAATTAATTCTGATAAGGTAGTAATAATAAAATTATCACCTAATGTTTCTTATATAAGTGAATTCGCAAAAGTTTGCAAAGAAAATGGTGCTGATGCTGTAACTGCTATTAATACTTTAGTTGGTACTGCGTTTAACATAAATACTCGAAAACCAAAATTGAGCAATGTCTATGGCGGTTTATCAGGTCCCGCTATTAAACCAATAGCTTTAGCTAAAGTTTTAGAGATCCATCAGACAGTTGATATCCCGATTATTGGTGTTGGCGGTATTATGAATTGGCAGGATGTTGTAGAATTTATGATTGCTGGTGCTTCTGCTGTTCAACTTGGAACACTAAATTTTATTGACCCAACAGCTTCTATCAATATATTAAATAATTTGAAAAAATATTGTTCGGAAAATTACTTGAAAGAAATTTCTCAATTAACTGGAACATATATTTTAGAATGAAAGAATTTCAAACAGCGCTCAATAAACTTTTTTCTCTTCATACTTTAGGGATAAAATTAGGATTGGATAATATTCAGTCTTTTCTAAATTTAATCAATAATCCGCAAAATAAACTCAAATTTTTTCACATTGCAGGTTCAAATGGAAAGGGTAGCACTGCATCATTTATTTATAGTATTTTATTCCAAGCAGGGTATAAAGTTGGATTATATACCTCTCCACATTTTGTAAAATTTAATGAAAGAATCATAGTCAATGGTAAATATATTACTGATGATTACATTTATGATTTCCTAAGTAAGTATGATAAACTAATTGAGGAAAAGAAATTAACATTTTTCGAAGTGACGACTGCCTTAGCTTTTGATTATTTTGTTTCTCAAAAAGTTGATTATGCAGTTATTGAAACTGGTTTAGGTGGAAGATTAGATGCTACAAATGTAATCACAAATCCTGTTGCTTGTATTATAACTTCAATTAGCCTTGAACATACAAATATACTTGGTGACAAGATTTCTCTTATTGCTAAAGAGAAAGGTGGAATAATTAAGAAAAATTCCAAAGTTTTTATAGGAAAATTACCAATAGAAGCTGATAAGGTCATTGATGAAATATGTTTAGAAAAAAATGTAAAACTAATTCGTCTTGAGGATTACCTGATTGAAAGGGGTGATATTGTAGAGTTATATTCAGAAGAAGTCGATTTAAAAGAATGGTTTACACCTTTAAAGGGTAATTTCCAAAAATACAATGCTGCTCTTGCAACTTTAACTGTTGCTAAAACACTTTTTATTGACAATCCAAAAGTTATTTATGATGGATTAAAAAATGTTATTAAAAATTCTTTAATTCAAGGTAGGTATGAAATAGTTTCAGATAAACCAAAAATTATTCTTGATTCCGCTCATAATCCGGCTGGGATCAGTGCATTTTTATCTGAATTCATTAAAGAAAAAAATAATTACGATCAATCAATATTGCTTTTTACTGCATTGAAGGATAAAGATATAAATTCTATGGCAAAGATAATTGATAATAACTTCGAAAAGGTTTATGTTACAGAAGTAAATTATGAACGAAAAGAACTCGCAGAAAATTTAAAGACAATTTTCTCGGAAAATGGAATTTCCACCGAAGTCATTATTGACAAAAAACAATTCTTGAATGATTATCTTAAAACTAAAACAAATTCTTGTCTGGTTATTACAGGAAGTATGTATCTAATTGGTGAGATAAAATCCATACTTGATGAAATTAATTTGAAAAAATAAATACCTGTTGTAAACAAATCAAAATTTAAATGATATTTATTTTTAATTCATAGTAGATTTAAGTTAAAATTTAATTTTTTGAAATGAAATTTTTAAATAAATATAAAAGAATTTATTCAATAACTAATTAAAAGGATGTTAAAATAATGGCAATGGATGTATCAGAATTAAAATCCAAAAAGATTGTCGAACTTTATGCTATTGCAAAATCACTTGGTCTAACCGGCTATAGTGATTTAAGAAAACAAGATTTAATCTTTAAGATACTCGAAGCTCAGGCTACTCAAGATGGAGCAACTTTTTCAAAAGGTGTTCTTGAAGTTTTACCTGATGGTTATGGATTTTTAAGATCTGCAGATTATAACTATTTACCATCTCCTGATGATATCTATGTTTCGCCTTCACAAATTAAAAAATTTCAACTTCGAACTGGAGATTTGGTTAGTGGACAAGTTAGACCACCGAAAGATGGTGAACGCTTCTTCGCTTTACTTCGTGTAGAAGCAGTAAATAATTTAGAACCTGAGGCAATAAGAGAACGAACTTTATTCGATAACTTAACTCCAATTTATCCAACCAAGAGAATTATTTTAGAATCTGCACCAGGTGAATATTCAATGAGAATAATGGATTTACTAACACCTATTGGCAAAGGACAGAGAGGATTAATTGTATCACCTCCAAAAAGTGGTAAAACAGTTCTTTTACAAAAAATTGCGAATTCAATTACAAGAAATCATCCTGAAATTAAGCTCTTAATTTTATTAATTGATGAGAGACCTGAAGAAGTTACTGATATGGAAAGAATGGTAAAAGCTGAAGTGATTAGTTCTACCTTCGATGAACCACCAGAAAGACACGTTCAGGTTGCAGATATGGTTATTGAAAAAGCAAAACGCTTAGTTGAAGCTAAAGAAGATGTCGTTATTCTTTTAGATTCTATTACCAGATTAGCCCGCGCTCATAATGTTGTAATTCCGCATAGTGGTAAAATTCTTTCAGGTGGTATAGACTCAAATGCATTGAATAAACCAAAAAGATTTTTTGGTGCAGCAAGAAATATTGAAGAAGGTGGAAGTCTAACTATTATTGCTACAGCACTAATTGATACGGGTAGTAGAATGGATGATGTTATATTTGAAGAATTTAAGGGAACAGGAAATATGGAAATTGTTCTCAACAGAGATTTAAGTGATAGAAGAATTTTCCCAGCAATTGACCTTAATAGAAGTGGCACTAGAAAAGAAGAACTATTGATGAAAGAAGATGACCTCCAAAGAGTCTGGATACTAAGAAAATTGCTCAGTGACTACAATCCTATTGAAGCTATGGAATGGTTACTTGATAAATTAAGAGGGACAAAAAACAACAAGGAATTTTTAGCTAATATGAATAACTAAATTTTTATGTTAAAATTATTATCATTATTTCTTTTGATATTTTTCATTGCAGAATCAAAATCACAGTTGAAATTTTCTTTTGAAAACCCGGCAATAAAAAGTGAAATCTTTGATATCCAAACAGATACATTATTCACCATCTATTTTTTATGCAAAATTCCTTACAATATTTTAATCTTTCAAAAAGTAAACTCTAACTTTTCAACAAGCTTAGAGATGCTTTTCGAAATTAAAAATGATGATAATGAAGTAGTAAAACGAAAACTTGAAAAAGAATTCCTCATTTTAGATAATTACGATTTAACAAAATCAAAAGACAAATTCATAGTTAAAAGTGTTAACTTTGAATTACCAGAAGGTTCATATATTCTATTTGTTTCATTTGTTGATTTGAATTCCAATAAAATAATTCATAAATCAAATTATTCACTTAATTTGGGTTCAATTCAAAAAAAATTACAATCTCTGGTTGTGAATAAAGAAAAAAAATTAGAAGAAAATAGATTTGAAGTTGTACTGTTTAATAATTTTATCCCTCATTCGGCTGATTATTTTGATTTAATAGTATTCACGAGTAATGAAATATCAAATATAGATGAGATTTTTATTAAAGGTAAAGATTTGAAACAGGAATTGATTTTTGAAAAATTAGTTTATCAGAATATCAAAATTCAAGAATCTGAGGATAAAATTTGGCTGATTTTTCTAAGTGATTCACTATTTGATAATTCTAATAATGCATTATTGTTAAGAAATGTTAATAAAAATCTTTTAGAAGGTGATTATATAATTGAGTTTATGCTTAATGAAAAAAAGATATTCGAAATGCCTGTTAAAGTTAAATGGTTCAATAAACCTGAAACTTTGAATAATATTGATTTAGCTTTAGAGATGATTGAATTTATAGAAGAAATAAAATTGAGAACATTATTTAGCTCTGAAACTGAGAAGAAAAATAAATTATATGAATATTGGAAAACTAGGGATCCCACTCCAAATACAGCATTCAATGAGTTGATGAATGAATTTTACAAAAGAGTTGATTATGCACAAAAAGAATTTGCTTCTCTCTCACAAAGAAATGGTGCCAAAACTGATAGAGGCAAAACTTATATAAAAAATGGTTATCCAGATAAAGTTGAAAGAAATGTAAATAAAGAAGGAAAAGTAGTTGAAACTTGGTATTATGATAATCCGCAGCGAGTTTTTTATTTTATTGACTTGAAAGGTGATGGTCATTTTAAGTTTAATCAATGAGTAATTTTTTGAGAATTTTATTTACTTGTGGAGATGTAAATGGTATCGGACCCGAGATATCATTAAAACTTTTCTCATTACTCCTCAATAAAAAGACCATCCATCATTTAATTTTTATCTGTCCAAATAATGTATTTAATTATTATTCCGAATTATTATCATTAAAATTAAATTATAAAGTAATAAAAAATCTTGAGGATTCAGAAGCAAATGTTCTTAATTTAATTGGAATGAAAAATTGTAAAATTCAATTAGGCAAGCCAACCTCAATATCTGGTAGTGTAGCATTTGATTCATTGATGATTTCAATTGACTTATTGAAACAAAAAAAGTCATCAGTAGTGATAACTGCACCAGTTTCAAAGTATGCAATAAATTTAGCTGGAATTAAATTTATTGGACAAACTGAACTTTTCGCTAATGAGTTTAAAGTTAGAAATTATTTGATGATGTTTATATCATCAAAGATAAAAGCTTTTCTTCATACAATTCATATACCTCTTAAAGAAGTTTCAAACTTTATTAGGTTTAAACCTTTATCAGCAAATATAGAATTAATTATAAGAACTCTACAAAATGATTTTAATATTAACAATCCATCAATCGCTGTCTTAGGTTTAAATCCACATTCTGGTGAGAATGGAAAAATTGGCAACGAGGAAAAAATTATTAAGAAGGCTATATATAATTACGATAATGTATTCGGTCCATTTGCAAGTGATGCTTTTTTTGGAAAGCATCATTATAAAAATTACGATGTAATTTTTGGTATGTATCATGACCAGGTGCTTATACCTTTTAAGATGTTGAACTTTGATAAAGGTGTTAATTACACGGCGGGTTTACCAATTGTTCGTACTTCTCCAGATCATGGTACTGCGTTTGACATTGCTGGAAAAAATAAAGCCAGTTTTACAAGTTTGTTCTATGCCTTTAAATACGCAACTCAAATTTCAAGATCTCGTTTGAAAAATGAGAGATAATTATAAATATGTTTCTTTAGTTTATGATTATTTAATGACAAATATTGATTATAAATTCTGGGCTGATTATATATTTAAATTGGCAAGTGTTTATAAGAAGTGTGAAAAATGTTCGGTTTTAGAGTTAGCCTCTGGAAATGGAAAATTATCTGTTTATCTTTATAAAAGATTTAATGAATATATAATTTCAGATATTTCAATTTCAATGCTTAAGAACAATAAAGTTTCTGATTGTCCTAAGATTTGTTTTGATATGCTTTACCCACCTTTGAAAAAGAAGTTTGATATTGTCATTTGCACATTCGATAGTATAAATTATATACTTTCTAAAAAGAAATTAAAAGAATTTTTTGTTAAAGTATCAAGCCTTCTAAACGATGAAGGAATATTTTTATTTGATGCTGGATTAATTAGAAATAGTATCATTCATCAAAAATTTGCAACGAGAACAGGAACTTTAGGTAATATTAGATTTACTCAAAAAAGTATTTTTATGGAAAAAAGCAAGATTCATAAGAACATATTCAAATTTTATTTTGAGAATGGTGGAATTGCTACTGAGGTTCATAGACAAAAAATTTATGATTTGAGCGAAATCATTGAAATTTTAGAAAGAGCAAAATTTTATATCATTAAATGTTTAAATGCATTTACTTTTTCAGAATGTAAAAAAGATCATTTAAGAGCTCAATTTGTTGTAAAAAGGAATTTAGTATGTTAGAAATTAGAGATTTAACCTTTCATTATAAAAATCAACCGTTATTTGATAATGTATCAATGTATCTGAATAGTGGTGAATTTGCTTTTTTAATAGGGAAAAGCGGTGCAGGGAAAAGCACACTTTTGCAATTGATTTATTTAAATCTATTCCCTCAATCTGGTAGTATAATATTAGGAAACTATGAAACATCTTTAGTAAAAAAGAGAGATATTCCTTTGATAAGAAGAAAAATTGGCATTGTTTTTCAAGACTTTAAATTGTTAAATGATAGAAATGTTTATGAGAATTTAAGCTTCGTCCTTGAGGTCACTAACCATTCTAAAAATGAAATCAAGAAAAAAGTGAATGATGTTTTGATGGAAGTTGGGCTTTCTAACAAAAGATTAAATTATCCGAATGAATTATCAGGCGGAGAGATGCAAAGAATTGCAATCGCAAGAGCAATATTGAATAATCCTATGATAATTTTAGCAGATGAACCGACTGGAAATCTTGACCCTGAAACATCTTATGAGATTTTAGAACTATTGTTAAAAATTAATAAAAAGGGAACCGCAGTTCTATTCGCTACTCACGATTATGATTTAGTTAGAAAACATCCAACAGCAAGAATATTTAAGATTACTGATAAGAAAATTATCAAAGGATACTTAAAAAAATCAGATTGAATTTAGAACTTTTTCAGTGAGTTTGTTCAAAATATTTTCATTAACCTCTTCAATTGTTCCTAATCCATTTACTGTTATTGCTCTATTTTTAGATAAATAATAATCTAAAACTGGCATTGTATTAGTTTGATAAACTTTTAATCTTTTTCTTATAACATCTTCTTTATCATCATCTCTTAAGTAAAAACTATTTTCAGAACTACATTTAGGGCAAGTAGTTAAACCTTCAATTTCCTTTAATGAGAAAATTGCACCACATATCTTGCAAGCCCTTCTACCATTTAATCTTTTAATAATTTCATTTTCATCTGCAGTTATATGAACAAGGACTGCATCTTTTATGTTTAATTCTTCAAAAAGTGCATCTAATGCTTTAGCTTGAACAACTGTGCGTGGAAAACCATCAAGTATAAAACCATTTTTACAATCTTCTGTCATTAATACTTCTCTTATGATACCAATCATTATATTATCAGGAACTAATTCTCCTTTATTCATTATCTCTGCAGCTTTAATTCCTAATTCAGTTTTTTCTTTTACGGCATTGCGAAGAATATCGCCAGTAGAGATATGTGGTATATTTTGTTTTTCTGATAATATTTTAGCTTGAGTTCCTTTTCCTACACCAGGAGAACCGAAAAGTATAATTCGCATTACATTCCTGAAATTTTTATTTGCAAATTAGATTTTTCATATAAGAATTTCAACTATTATTTTTTTTAGTCTGTAATTACTTCTTTCCATTTTGTCTAATGTTATTAAAAAATCTTTTCAGTAATAATGTTGATTCTTTTTCTAAAATTCCCGAATAAACTTTTGAATGATGATTTAATTTATTCTCATCAGGAATATTATAAACACTGCCACAAGCTCCAAATTTTGGATCAAAAGTAGCAAAATAGATTTCTTCAATTCTTGAGTTTATAATTGCACCTGTGCACATTAAGCAGGGTTCAAGAGTTATATAAATTGAACATTCATTTAACCTCCAATCACCTAAAAAATTTGCTGCTGATGTAATTGCAATCATCTCAGCATGAGCAGTTGGGTCTTTTAAGTTTTCAACTTGGTTATACCCTCTTGAGATTATTTTGTTATTGTGAACTATAACACATCCAACTGGCACTTCATTTTTCTCAAATGCTTTTTCTGCTTCTTGAAGTGCTGAATACATAAAACGATATTTTTCTTCTGAAAAAATCATTTTTTTAATGGAGGGTTTTGAGATTGAACAAAAGAATGAATAATAATAAATATAGAAAACAACTTAATAGTGAAAGTCTGATAAATATAAATTTTGTTCAAAATTTTAACTTTTTTCAAAATTTAGGGAGTTAATTAGAAAAACTTAAAAAAATTAAAGAATTAGTACGCCCGTAGGGACTCGAACCCCAAACCGTCTGATCCGAAGTCAGATGCTCTATCCAATTGAGCTACGGGCGCAAACTATAATTAACTTTTTCTGCTTCCTAAAAATAATTAAACTTAAAAGAATTGTAAAGATATTAGAGTTCCATTTTATGTTATAACAGTTTTTATATCAGATAACACAGTAAATAAACATTTCCTTTCTGAAATAATCTTTGCGAATAGTTTAAAGTTAGTTGATGTTTATAATTAAGATAAAACAACTTTAATCTATTTTACTTATAAAACTATTTTCAATGATTTTAGTTTTAACATAGGTATAATCCTGCTGTAAAATAAACTAAAAGCTTTTTATTGAGTTTTTGTTAACATAAATTTTTTTGAGATATTGGTAAGGTTAGAATAGAGTAAATCAATTAAAAATATTTTACGCCGAAGCAATATTAACCAAGAATAAAATGGTTAGCATAAATACTATATCTTGAATATTATTTGCTTTAGAGTTTGATTTTTAATACTCATCTGAAGATGTTTATCAAAGTTAATTTTTAATGTTTTCTCTAAGAATAATTAAGAAATGATTTAGCATTGTTTAAGTAACTATATGAATTTTTAATATGATTAAAACTTCTAATTTTTTTATGATAATAACATCTTAAAGATTAAATAAAAAGTTTTTATATTTACAAAAAAAAATTATCTAATTGTGTTAATAAATAATCTTTTGAGCATAGAAGAAGTTTTAGTAAGAGATGAAATTCTAAACACGCGTTTTGCTTGTGATTTGGAAAAATGTAAGGGTGCATGTTGTACTATTGATAGTGAATTTGGTGCTCCAACTAATTTTGAAGAAGTAATGATAATTGAAAGTTTCTTAGATGAAATTTTGAATTATCTTGATGATGTTAATAAAGAAGCGATATGTAACAATGGTTTTTATGAAATAAAATTTGATGAATATTTTTTAAAGAGTATTGATAATAAACAATGTGTTTTTGTTTATTATGAAAATGGTGTTGCAAGATGTGCTATAGAAAGAGCTTATTTAGATAATAAAATAAATTTCAGAAAACCAATTTCCTGTCATTTGTTTCCAATAAGAGTCTCGAATTTTGGAGGCGATATTCTAAGATATGAAAAGTTCAAAGAATGTGAACCAGCACTTGAAAATGGTAAATTGAAGGATTTAACCATTGCTCAATTTTGTAAGGATGCATTAATTAGATTATACGGAGAAAACTGGTATTTAAAATTATCAGAAAAGTTTAATAGGTAGAGATTATGTTAACCCTTAGTCAAAAATTATCATTAAGTCAAAAACTTACTTCTCAACAAATACAATTTCAAAAACTGCTTCAGCTAAACAATTTAGCATTAGAGCAAAGAATTAAAACTGAATTAGAGCAAAATCCGTTTTTGATTGAAGAAACTGAAATTGAAATGGAAGAGAAAGAAAATGAATTAATTAAAGAAATTGAAACTGAAGCTGAAGAAGAGTCGAGCATTGATAACTTAAATAGTGATGAAGAATTTACCATTGAAGATTTTATGAATGAAGTGGAAATAGATTCTAACTGGATAAATAAAAGTCCTGATGAGGAATATTTTGAACCCGTTGCCCCAAATATAAAATCTCTTACAGAACATCTTCGTGAACAACTTTATTTACTTGAACTTTATGATGATAATCTATTTGTTCTGGGTGAGGAAATAATTGGAAACTTAGATGATGATGGTTATCTAAAAAGAGACTTAAAGGATATTCTAAATGATTTAGAACTATTCGAACATATTAAAATCGATTATCAAACTGCAGAAAATTTATTAAAGAAAATTCAGCGTTTCGATCCTATCGGTATTGCTTCTAGGAATCTTAAAGAATGTTTGATGGTTCAATTGAATGTTATGAAAATTGATGAATATTATAAATACATTGCAAAAAAAATTCTCGAAAACCATTATGATGAATTTTCAAGAAAACGTTATGACCTGATTAAAAAAAATATGAAGTTAACTGATGAGACTTTGAAGGAAGTTATTCATATAATTCAAAGTCTTAATCCTAAACCTGGTGAAGGCAAATTTGATATTTTAGAAACAAATCAAATAACTCCAGATTTTATTATAGAAAAAGTTGAAGATAACTGGATTATTACTCTAAATGATAAATCTTTACCTTCTGTTACGATAAATAAAAGCTACCTTGAAATGCTTGATTCTAATAAAAGAAAGAAAAAGTCCGATACTGAAAAACACACATTTAAATTTATTAAAGAAAAATATGAATCTGCAAAGTGGTTTATTTTTTGTATTGAACAAAGAAGAGAAACATTAATGAAGATTATGCGCGCTATTTTTGAAAAACAATTTGAATTTTTTGAAAAAGGCCCTAAAGCATTGAAACCTATGATTTATAAAGATATAGCAGATGAAATAGGAATGGATATTTCTACAATTAGTAGGGTTGTCAATGGTAAATATGTGCAAAGCCCTATTGGTATTCACGAATTAAAATACTTCTTCAGTGAAGGACTTAGCACAGATACAGGTGAAGAAGTTTCTAATAAACATATTAAAGAACGACTAAAAGAAATCATTGATTCTGAAGATAAAAAAAATCCCTACAGCGATGATGAACTTTCGGAAATTCTTAAGTCCGAAGGAATTAATGTTGCTCGAAGAACTATTGCTAAATATAGAGAACAACTTAAACTTCCAATAGCACGATTACGAAAACAGATTATTTAATTAGACTTTTCTCTAATTATCAAAGAATTAAAACAATTTAGTGATATTTGATATTATTAAAATTGTTTTATTATTTACTGCATTTGGATTATTGCATTCTTTATTAGCGTCTTTCTGGATTAAAAACAAAATTATCTATTTATTTAAGGAGAAAATTGCTTTCTATAGACTTTTCTACAATATTTTTTCAATAATGTTATTACTGCTAGTTTTGATAATCTCTCCTAAAATCAATATCATAATTTACAAACTTTATGAACCTTATAATTTTATTCTTATTATTCCTTTTTTTATTGGTTTAACGGGAATCATTTTTACTTTAAGATATATCTCAATACTTGAGTTTTTGGGAATTAAACAAATTATAAGATACTTTAATAATACATATTCAATCGATGACTTAGATGAACAAATCAATTTACGGATTGAAGGTTCATATAAATATACTCGTCATCCTTTGTATTTTTTCTCTATCCTGATTTTATTTTCAATTCCAGAAATGACTGTTTCTAATTTTACAATTATATTTTGTATTGTTATTTACTTTTATATCGGAAGCATTTTTGAAGAGAAGAAATTAGAAAAAGTTTTTGGAGAAACATACCTAAATTATAAAAAGAAAGTTCCAAGAATTATTCCAACATTTAGAGCTTACAATGAATAAACTGAAAAAAGGATTTGTCCAGATTTATACTGGTAATGGTAAGGGAAAAACTACAGCTGCAATTGGACAAGCTATTCGTGCAGCTGGTTTTAATTTATATACTTATATTGCTTTTTTTATGAAAGAATTTCCTTATTCAGAATTTAATTCTCTTAAGCAATTTGAAGGCTTAATTGAGTTTGAAAAATTTGGTAAAGATGATTTCGTTTATCGTAAAGAATATCCAATTGGAGATGAATTGGAGAAAATTAGAATTGGTCTTTTAAGAGCTAAAGAGAAAATGCTCAGCGGAAAATTTAATATAATAATTCTTGATGAAATATGTGTTTGTCATTACTTCAATATTTTCTCTTCAGAAGAAATAATTGAATTTATAAAAGATAAACCTTCTAATGTTGAAATAATTCTTACTGGGCGGTATTGTCCAAAAGATTTGTATTATTATGCAGACTTGATTACGGAAATGACAGAAATAAAACATTATTACTATAATGGTGTAAATGCAAGAAGAGGCATAGAGTCTTAAAGGAGTTAAATGAACTTTAATAATATAAAAATTAAGGCTGGCTAATCTTTTTATTGAATGTTATAAAATTAAAATAAATCTGGTTTAACTTTAAACATAATTATTAGCCAGCCCAATAGAACTTTAATATTTCACACTACAGCCGTAAGGAGTTGTAGATTTAATCGTAACAGACTTACCATCTAATAATTCATCTAATGCTAAAGAAACATAATTTTTAGCTTTCTCTATATCTTTTATATCAGTTGATTTAATATCATCGATAGCACCAGCATAAACTAAAATTCCTCTATCATCTATAATATACATATGTGGAGTAGTTTTTGCACCATACATTTTCCCAACTTTTCCATCTTCATCAATCAAATATGCAGTAAACTTGGCATTATGTTCTTTAGACCTCTTATTTATTTCTTCACTAGAAAAATTTCCTTGTTTTCCTTTTGCTGATGAACAAATTGCTAACCAAATAACATCTCTTTTTGTATATTTCTCTTGTAAGGATTGCATATTTCCTGAATCATAATGTTTTTTTACAAATGGACAGTCATAATTTATCCATTCCAGTACAACAAATTTCCCTGAAAAATCAGAAAGAGAATGTTCGTTTCCGTTTGAGTCTTTTAACTTGAAATCAGGTGCTTTTGAATCAATTTTTGCCTGTTGTGAGAAAATTGAAGTTAAAAAAATAAAGTTAAAGAAAAGAATAAAAATAGTTTTCATTATGTTACTCCTTGATTTGTTTATGATTTATATTAAATGAAATTTCATAAGATTCTTGAATTATTTTTTTCTCATCATAACTATTAATCGTTTTGAAATATAAAATGCCAGAAACTTTATCGGGTGAATGTGTTTTGAATGGGTCGAAAGGCAATTCCAACTTTACTGATTCATTATCAATATAGAAATTTTGTTTACTTAAATTCTTGAAAACTCCGCTAATATATGGATAGAAATAGATATCTAAAATTTTATCAATAAAATTATGGTTACTGATTTTTAGAATGACTTTTTCGTTATCAGTATCTGCACTCAAAAATAAATTTGGACTGGCTTTCGGAAAATGAATTTTATTAATGCTTAAATAATTCTCTAAATCATCAATTATATCTAAATCATTAATTTGAAAAGTAATGATTGTATCGTATGGAATGCATACCTCCTTACATATTAGAGAATTAATTTTTAGAACTAAAGTATTATTTGTGATTGAATTCAGATATTCTGGAAGCTTAATTAAAATAATAGTTATATTTTCAAAACCATAACTAACTAAACCATCTGATTCAAATTTTTTAGGAGTTGCCCAATAAGTTTCTTGGATACTAATGCCAGGTGGTAGTTCTAAAGTAATTTCTGTAGGCATACCTGAATCACCTGAGTTAATCCAGTAAATATGCCAATCTTTTTCTAAACTTATTTTAACTACTAAATACTTTACTGTATCTTTTGATGATATAAAAATTTCAGTACACGCCTTTTTCAACGGGTAGAACTGATTAGATGTAATGAGTAGAAAAAATATATTAGTAAGTAATTTTTTGAACATAAATACTTAACAAATAAAAATTGGAAATAGTTCATTAAATTTTATTTGTTTAGATGATAAAATATCAGAATAGTCATTAAAATTATTTCATCAATATAAAATTTTTAAATTAAATTTATTTTGTAATGTTAAAATTCTATTTCTAAACCCACTGGGCAATGGTCTGAGCCCATCACATCAGATAGAATAAAAGCATTTTTAACATTTTTCTTTAGACCTTCAGAAACAAAAAAATAATCGATTCGCCAACCGATATTTCTCTCTCTTGCACGAGTTTGCATATCCCACCATGTATAATGTCCAGGTTCATTGTTGAATAATCTGAAAGTGTCTATAAACCCAGAAGATAGAAATTTATCAATCCAATCTCTTTCAATTTTTAGAAATCCAGAAACATTTTCGTTTTCTTCAGGGCGTGCTAAATCTATTTCTTTGTGTGCAGTATTTACATCTCCGCATATAATTAGATTCATCCCCTGTTTAGTTAATTTTATTGCATAGTCCAAAAATGTATCATAAAAATCCATTTTATATTGCAATCGTTCAGGGCTTGATTTACCATTTGGATAATAGATATTCATCAAAGTGAATTCTTTGTAATGAGCTATAATTATTCTTCCTTCATCATCAAATTTTGGAATTCCAAAACCATTTTCAACTTTCAAAGGCAAATATTTAGAGTATATTGCAACCCCACTGTATCCCTTTTTAATAATTGAGGATGAGAAGTATGAATTAAAATTGTTAATATATTTTAATTCATCAGGAAGTTGCTCTGGATGAGCTTTTGTTTCTTGCAAACAAATGATATCAGGTTCTTCTTTTAATAACCATTCTATAAATCCTTTTTTGTGGATAGCTCTTAAACCATTTACATTCCAAGATAATAATTTCATATAAACCTCTTAAGAATTTATTGACAATAATTGAAAAATTTTTATAATTACTACCAAAAAAATATCGAATAAAAATTTTTTATAAATATTCAAGAGATTGTTAAAGTTTCTAAATGAATAAATTTTTCTAAGTTTTTTATGATTTTGTTTTTATTTCTATTTCTTTCTGTTGTAAATCGGCTAAGATGTATTTGAAACAAGAGGACACTTTTAAGGAAAGCTTAGTTATATTTCTAAAGACATCTTACCATACTAAGTATATAAGATACATTAAAATAAAAAACTTCATTAGTAGCTAAAAAACTATGAGTTTAAAATTTTTAAGGGAAGAAAAAAAAATCTATAAAGTTGTTAAATTCTTGTTAAAGATTTAAATAACTTTTATTTTTAAGTTAACAAAAGAGGGCGATATGAATGATTTGCGAATTAGCATAATTGGGGCAGGGAATATAGGTTCGGCAATTGCACGTGGAATTTTAGAAGCCGAATTAACAAAAAATGGAACTCTTTACATAACCCGACGGAAAG
>Ga0308419_1001063_pt1 | contig 18561 bp, 15 predicted proteins | sample HotsprSampleMS50_FD_203674 | JGI IMG/M metagenome (GOLD analysis project Ga0308419, IMG submission 203674) | Hot spring phototrophic mat microbial communities from Mushroom Spring, Yellowstone National Park, Wyoming, United States - 20090730_MS50 ... | reverse complement strand
ATGTTTATTATGTGGGCATAGGCAAGACAGAAGGCATGCTTATGCAAAAGGATGCCTTGCCCTCAGAGTCCATAAAGAGGGGTGATAATATTAGGGCCTATCTTGTCCAGGTGAAGCAGACTTCAAAGGGACCTGCCCTTATACTCTCAAGGACAGACCCAAATTTTGTCATAGAACTTTTTAAGATGGAGGTCCCAGAGATACAGGACGGTACAGTGGAGATCAAAGGGATTGCCCGTGAACCGGGCGAGAGGACTAAGATAGCCGTATTCTCAAAAGACCCTGCAGTTGATGCGGTAGGTGCCTGCGTGGGTATGAAGGGCACCCGTGTCCAATCAATCGTTAGGGAATTAAAAGGTGAGCGTATTGACATTATACCTTGGAGTGATGATGCAAGGGTCTTCATTGCAAGGGCCCTTACCCCTGCGGTGATTGACAGAATTGGTCTTAATGAAGAGGATAAGACTGCAATGGTTATTGCCGATGACCAGCAGTTGTCGCTTGCCATAGGGAAAAAGGGGCAGAATATAAAATTAGTGACAAAGCTTACAGGTTGGGATATTGATGTGATAAGCGAGAGCGAGTATTCTTCCCTTAAGATTGAAGAGGCTGACAAACACTTTGGTGAGGTCCTTAGGAAAAAGACTTAGGCTACGGTAAGGGGAGATAGAGATGCCTCGCAATTTACATCCAATTACTGACCATGACTCCCTGTGACCTCGCCTCGCCGATACAGTATGTAAAGGGTGTTGGGCCATCCCGTGCATCACAGCTCGGGAGGCTCAATATCCATAGTGTTAGGGACCTCATCTACTATCAACCCATTCGTTACGAGGCAAGGCCTGCCCTGTGCAGCATTAGGGATATAAAGTTAGACCAATGGCAGGTCGTGTGTGGAAAAATTGTCTCCGCACAGTTACGACAAACTATTTCAAAGAACCCATACAAGGGCAAGAGACTTGACATATTTGAGGCCCAACTGACCGACGGTAGCGCATGGCTACAGGCCGTTTGGTTCAATCAGCCCTATCTCAAGAATACCCTTAAAAGTGGGATGAGGGTGTTACTGAAGGGACAGGCAAAAAGGGGCCTTAGCGGTCCTATCCCACAGATGCTGAACCCAGAGTTTGAGGTATTAGATGAGGATGAAACCGTCTCTGATGATGCCTCAAAGGGTGCTGTGGTTCCCATTTATGGCCTGACCGAGGGTTTGACCCAACGGAGGCTCAGGGCTATAATTAGCACCGTTTTTAACCAATGCGACCTTCAGATCACTGACCCAATCCCTGGACATATCCTAAAGGCACACAACCTCCCCACCTTAAGAGAGGGCATCTATAGAGTGCACTTTCCACCTGAGGGCCTGTCTGTAGAGGAACTCAATAGTTACTCAACACCCTATCAAAAGAGGCTTATCTTTGATGATCTCTTTTTTATGCAGCTCGGACTATGCGCCCTCAAGCACAGGCTTACAGCTCAAAAGGGCATAGTCCTTAAGGGCAATGGTGCAATTAGGCAGAGGCTCTTAAATAACTTACCCTTTGCACTCACAAGGGCCCAAAAGAGGGTTATAGAGGAAATATTAAGGGACATGGACTCACCACGCCCTATGAATAGATTAGTGCAGGGCGATGTGGGTTGTGGCAAGACCATAGTCGCACTTTTGTCTATGCTAAATGCCGTAGAGTGTGGATATCAGGCCGCACTTATGGCACCAACAGAACTGCTTGCTGAGCAACACTACCACAACATAAAGAGTCTGCTCGGCGATATGGATTTGCCCATATCTCTCGTTACTGGTAGCAGGAAGGACAAGGGGGCACTGACGGTTACAAAGTCTGAGGCCATGCTCATAGTGGGTACCCACGCACTAATTCAGGAGGCCATATCGTTTGAGGCCTTGGGTCTGGTAGTTATTGATGAACAGCACCGCTTTGGTGTCCTTCAAAGGGCATCGCTCAGGAAAAAGGGCAACAACCCAGATGTGCTTGTTATGACTGCCACCCCTATACCGAGGACCCTTGCAATGACCCTTTACGGAGACCTTGACTACTCTGTAATAGACGAACTGCCGCCCGGAAGGACACCAGTCCACACCATGCTCTTTTTTGAAAATAGAAAGCATGAGATATACAAGATACTTGAAAGGGAGATATTAAAGGGGCGTCAGGCCTACATTGTGTATCCACTCATAGAGGAGTCTGAAAATTCTGATCTCCGCTCCGCAATAAAGGGCGCAGAGGCGCTTCCAAAGGCCTTCCCAAATCTGCCAGGTCTGAGGGTAGGACTCATCCATGGCAATATGAGACAGGAAGAGAGGGAGACGGTAATGCGAGAGTTTAAAGAAGGGCATATCCATATCCTGGTTGCCACTACAGTTATTGAGGTGGGTGTTGATGTCCCCAATGCCTCAGTGATGGTGATTGTCCATGCCGAACGCTTTGGGCTTGCCCAACTACACCAACTTAGGGGAAGGGTTGGTCGTGGCAACAGCGAATCTTATTGCCTGCTCCTGTGCTATGGCTTTTCAGAGGAGGCAAAGAGGAGGCTCATGGCAATGGTCAAGACCACCGATGGTTTTAAGATTGCTGAGGAGGACATGAAGATCAGGGGCTATGGAGACTTTTTTGGTACAAGACAGTCAGGTATGCCTGACCTCAGATTTGCCAATCTACTTAGGGACGGTGCAATGGTAGAGTTGGCCCGTCAGGAGGCCCTTTCGCTACTCAAAGAAGACCCTATGCTGACAAACTACCCCCTTTTGAGGTCCATGGCCCAAGAGTTTTGGGGCGATAAGATTGATCTCTTCAAGACGGCCTGATGACATTCCTCACATCGGTTCAGAATGGCATCCCCCTTAGGTCCGTTCACAAAAACAACAGAATTGTATAGGTATAAAATCACACAAGTTAGGTAAGTTCTGACCCTGTCTTCAGATCATTTTGATATTCTTTATGGCCCTTCATGTTAAACTACTTACCATGACACCAACTGCCGAGTATTTAATAATAACAATCTTGGGCCTCATTGTGGGCTCCTTTTTAAATGTCTGCATCTACAGGATGCCAAGAGATATGAACATCATAAGGCCTCGTTCATCATGTCCCTCCTGCGGTGGCCTTGTGAGGTTCTATGACAATATCCCTATCTTGAGCTTCCTCTTACTTAAGGGGCGATGTAGGGACTGCGGTAGCCCGATATCCATCCGTTACCCGATTGTGGAGGCACTAAACGGGATCATGTACCTGTTTGCCTATATGCGTTTTGGTCTTGATTACTCACTGCCAATTGTCTTAGCACTACTTTCCTCAATGGTGGTGATTACCTTTATTGACCTTGAATTTCAGATCATCCCTGATCAGATAACCCTTCCGGGCATACTAATAGGTTTGGTTGCCTCTTCTTTTGTCTTTCCCGACCCCTTTGAACCTGCCCAGATTACAGGCATGATCAATGCCGTGGTTGGGCTATTTGTGGGTGGTGGGCTCTTTTTGGCGATTGCCGTATTGAGCAAGGGAGGCATGGGCGGTGGTGATATTAAAATGATGGCCATGGTCGGTGCCTTTATGGGATGGAAGGGGGTCTTGTTGACTACACTAATAGGCAGTGTTGTTGGGTCTGCAATTGGTATTGGCCTCATGGTCTTTAAGGGAAAGGACAGAAAGACCAAGATACCCTTTGGCCCCTTTCTTGCGTTCGGTGCGGTGGTCACGCTCTTTGGTGGTGCTCTTATACTTGATTGGTATCTCGGAGGGCCATTACTGTAATAGAGTTATTAGGTAAGGTGAGGTTTAGGTTATAATGCTTAAGAGACTGCGGACTTAAGGGGTGTTGTATCCCAGAACTCCACTATAACTGCATCTTTAGGGTTAATGAGATTACACCATGAACAAACAAAAGGTACTCATCGTTGATGATGTAGCACTCAATATCCATGTGCTCTCTGAGACACTTCAGGATGAATATCAACTCTTCTTTTCCACTGAGGCTACAGAGGTCTTAAGTATAGCCGAAAGGGTCAATCCTGATATTATCCTCTTAGATGTCATGATGCCCAAGATTGACGGCTATGAACTGTGCCGTCGCCTCAAAGCACAACCACTTTTAAGAGAGATACCAGTGATCTTTATTACTACCCTTGGTAGTGACGAAAATGAATCAAAAGGTCTCCAGATAGGGGCCGTTGATTATATAAATAAGCCCTTTAACCCTGAGATTGTGAGGCTTCGCATAAGGAATCATCTGGAGCTCAAGAGGAACAGGGACTTTTTGAAGAACCTCTCAAGGATTGATGGTCTCACTGGCATAGCCAATCGTAGGGCCTTTGATGAGGCCCTACGCCGTGAGTGGTCAAGGGCCAAGCGGTCCGATAGCCCTCTATCTGTATTAATGATTGACATAGACTACTTTAAGAGATACAACGACACCATGGGCCATGCCGCTGGCGATGAGTGCCTAAAGACCATTGCCCTCTCTATAAAAAAGTCACTTACCAGGCCTTCGGACCTTGTGTCTCGCAATGGTGGTGAGGAGTTTGTATGCATCCTCCCCGATACCGATGAAAGGGTTGCTATTCATACCGCCAAGAGGATTCAGGAGGCAATAAGGGGGCTTGGGATTCCGCATCCATCCTCTGAGGTGGGTGAATTTGTAACGGTCAGTATAGGATGTGCCTCAACCTCTCAGATTGACGCCGATAGTGCAACCCTACTTGAAATGGCTGATAAGGCACTATATCGTGCAAAGCAGCTTGGCAGAAACAGGATAGAGGCCTCTACTTTAGACAATGCAGCACCTCAGGTTTTACCACCAACGGACTATACAAAATCTAAGCCTGATTTGGGCGATTTAAGACAGTATTATAGCCTCTTTATTGAGGAAAACCTACATCCTGTACTGATTGTCAGTAAACAGGGGATCGTGCTTCATAGCAATAGGGCTGCCTATAAGGTCTTTAGAGACTGGTTCAAAGAAGGAGACCGGTGTGTTCATCAATCTATCTATGAGGCCCTACAGAAGGGGGATGCCAAACAGGCCATAGAGGTGTCTATTGAAGGCCGTTTCTATGCCTTTGATGTGATGGAGTTAAGTGGCAAAGATGTCATCTTCCTTTATGGTAACGATATAACCGACAGAAAGGCCACCGAAGCTGAGATAAATAGGCTCAAACAGGTTATTGATGAGAGCATCAACATCGTATTTATTACCGACTACAACGGCAATATTGAATATGTGAACAATACCTTTGAGGCCATTACTGGTTATAGCAGGCAGGAGGCACTGGGGAAAAATCCGAGGCTCCTTGCCTCTGGAGAGACCTCGCATGCAAATTACAAAAATCTTTGGGATACGATCAAGGCAGGCAAGACCTGGCGGGGTATCTTTAAGAATAAGAAGAAAAATGGCGATATCTATTGGGCTAATGGATTCATTTCACCTATCAAGAACGAGCAGGGGCAGATCACCCATTTTATGGCGATCCAGGAGGACATCACCCATAAGATGCTTGCCGATGCCAAGCTCCACTTCCTTACCAACTTTGATCAGACCACAGGGATTATAAACAGGAGTAGGTTTGTGGAGGTGCTGAGGGAGGCCATTTCATCTACAGAGGATCAGGTCAAAAGCGGTGTGCTTCTGCAGGTCAACATTGACGCCTTTAAACTCATTAACGATAGTTACGGACACAGCATAGGCGACCAGTTCCTCAAGACCTTTGCAGACTTCCTGCGTGACTACCTATGGGAGATTGACGCAAAAAAGAGACCCCCACGGGAGGGTATTATTGGCAGGCTCGGCGGTGATGAGTTTGCCCTTTTTCTATCTGATAGAGACGAGCACGAGGGCATGCTTATTGCGGAGGAACTCAGGCGTAAGATAGAGAATCACAGATTTCTTAATGACATGATAAGGGTCACAGCGAGCATAGGCATCACTGTTTACCCTGATCAGGGCCTCACGGTCTCTGAACTCCTCACTAAGGCCAATGTGGCTACCACAAGGGCAAAGGAACTCGGGCAAAATAGATGCTACCTGTATAGCGATGCCGATAGCTACCTAAAGACAGCCCCCACAAGCCTTGAAGAAAAGCAGATGATTATATCTGCAATGGAAGAGGACCGCTTTGTGCCATATTTTCAGCCCATACTTGATATTAAGCAAAACAAGGTCCATCATTATGAATCCCTTGCGAGGCTTATTACCCCAGATGGTAAGGTGTTGCTCCCAAGTTCCTTTATATTCACTGCCGAGAGGTATGGCCTGGTTTCGGGAATTGACAAGATCATAACCTATAAGACTATGCAGATTCAGGCCCAACTAAGCAGTTTGGGTAAGGCAATATCTTTTAGTATGAACCTCTCGGGCAGACACTTAGGTGACGAGAGTATGCTTGATTACATAAAATATGCACTCAAAGACACAGGTGCCAACCCTGGATACATCGTCTTTGAACTCACTGAGACCGCTGCTGTAAGGGACTTTAAGAGGGCTGCCGAGTTTGTAAGGGAACTTAAGGATATAGGTTGTAAATTCTCCCTTGATGACTTTGGGGTTGGCTTTACCTCCTTTGTCCACCTTATTGAGATGTCGGTAGATTTTGTAAAGATAGATGGCTCCTTTGTGAGGAACCTGCCTGATAGGGAAAAGGACAGGATACTCGTAAGGGCCATGACCGATATGGCAAAAGGGCTTGGTATAAGGACCATTGCGGAGTTTGTGGACAGGGAAGAGACCTTAAACATTCTTAGGGAAATGGGTGTTGATTACGCACAGGGATACTACATTGGCAGGCCCTCTCAACACCTCTTGCCCTAAACCCTCAGTTTTATATCCTCTACCACATCCTTGAGAGCGGCCTTTTTTGAGGGATCAGTCTCGGTGAACTTCAAGGCAAACCTGACCTTGTCTGATATAAGTGTGATGTCTGTGGCCTGTATCCTAATTACAAGGGCCTCCACATCAAGTCTCCCTTCAGGACAGAGGGGCGTTGTAAAAGACACCTGTATCTTTTCAAGTATCTGGGGCATTGGAAACTTGTTTGACAGGTTCACAAGCACGCCTCCATAACTTATATCTATGATCTCAGCAGCAACAGAGTTATCACCAAAGATAAAGGTCAGACTGCCAAGGGCACCCTGCCTTGCAAACTCTCGCCTGTCAAACCTATCATCAAACTCGGCCAACTTTTTAAGGACACCCTCTGCTGTATAGGGTATGGTGATGTAGCCGTCTGCGCCTTTCTGTAAGGCAGCAATAAAGGACTCTTTGTCATCCTTATGTGCAATAACGAGGATGTAAACTTTATAAGCGCCCTGTCTCTTTCGGGCAAGTTTGATAATATCCATGGGCTTAAGTTCGCTCTCGGTAAGGTTCAGAATTATGAGGTCATAATGCTTTTCCTCTAATTTCATTACGCCGTCAGTGTAATCGGCAGAGTCGTCTATATCTACATCCCTGTAAGACCTCTCAAGGGCAAACTTCAGGTAGTTCCTCTTTTCTGCATCGCTGTCAATAATAAGGAATCGCATTTTTTCCACTACTTGTGTCTCTCTACTGTGAAGCGGAATATCTCCACATCGGTGTCATTGGGGTCTATGCCTGCCTTGATCTTTGTGATCCTGAGTTGTTCTTCCACAGTATTTACCCCTTCAAGGGCAGGCAGTAGCAGTCCTCTCCTCAAACCCTTAGCAACAATTACCCCATACCTCTGGGGGTCTAACTCTGAGAGTCTATTTACCTTCTCGGGTTCAGAGAGGATATCTACCGATAGGGTTATATCAGGCAGTTCGGAGGGATGGACCTTTGGGAATCGGGGGTCCTCAGTGGCTGCAGCAATGGCATTTCTGACGATCTCCTCATGGAGATTTTTTTTGGTGGGCAAAAAGGTGCCTATACAGCCCCTTAACTGTCCGTGTTTCTTTAATGACACAAAGACACCGGCTGTCTTTTTGAACTCTTCAGGGAGTTGCTCTGGGGTCTCTAAGACAGTGCCTCTTAGAAGGTACTCTTCTATTGCCTTCCGGGCTAATGCGGGGTACGGTTCATGGCTCATCGCTGCCTCCTTAGGGAGTATTCGGCAAGGGTAATGAGTCGCTCTTTGTAGTCTGAGGGCTCAAATATGTCAAGCACATCCTTTGCCTCTTGAACAAAATTAGCGGCTATCCTCATGGACTCATTGATACAGTCATATTTCTCTAAGAGTTCTACCACCCTCCTTAATTGACCTGCCCGCCCTTTGCCAGAGGAGGCCTGTCTTATAATTTCTCTGATCTGATCCTTTTCCTCAGGCGATGCCCTTTGTAGTAGCAGTATTAGAGGCATGGTAATCTTCCCCTCTTCCAGGTCTTTGCCTAACTTTTTACCCAATTTTTCCTGCTGGGCCGAGTAGTCAAGGACATCGTCCACTAATTGAAAGGCCATGCCTGTTTTTAGGCCAAAGTCAGCAAGACGCCGCTCTATCTCGGGCCCATTTTTTGAGATTATAGCACCTATCTTACAGGCTGCCGAGATCAAGACCCCTGTCTTGCCTGCTATGATCTGGAAGTAGTCGCCAACTGTCATGTCTGGATTGGTAGTCCTCTCAAGTTGGAGGATCTCTCCTTCGGTCATCTTGGTAGTTGCCTCAGCAAGGGCCTCCATTATTACCTGATTGCCTTCTGCCACTGCAAGACGCAGGGCGTTAGAATATAGGTAGTCGCCTACAAGTATCACTGTCTGATTGCCCCACTGGTAATTGGCAGATGGCACACCACGACGGGTCTTTGCGTTGTCAATCACATCGTCATGCAGGAGTGAGGCCGTATGTATTGCCTCTATGATTGCTGCAAGCAGGTATCTATTATCACCCTTTGCCCTGCACAGGTCTGCACTTGCAAGCAGAAACATTGGCCTCAGCCTCTTGCCTCCGCTCTTGATTATGTGGAGCCCAATAAGGGACAACAGTGAAGATGCCCCCTTGAAGATACCGATCAGTTCCTCCTCAACCCTAAGGAGGTCACACCTATAGTATTCAAATATATCTGAGTGGTTCATTGCCCCCCTGCAAGGCCTTTAAGTTCCTCTGGTCTGAAGACCCCCTTTTCGGTCAAAAAGGCGGTCACATACCTTGAAGGCGTCACATCAAAGGCAAAGTTTAAGGCCTTTACCCCCTCAGGGGCTATCCTCACACCCTGAATAGTAGTAACCTCTTCGGGGCTTCGCTGTTCAATGGGTATCCTGTCTCCAGAGGCCATATTAAAGTCTATACTGCTTGTGGGTGCTGCTACATAAAAGGGGATGCCATGCTCCTTTGAGAGCACTGCCACTGTGTATGTGCCAATCTTGTTTGCCACATCACCATTTAATGTAGTCCTATCGGCGCCAACAATTACAAGGTCTATGAGCCCCTGTCTCATAAGCCACCCTGCAGAGTTGTCGGTAATCAGGGTCACATCAATGCCGTTTTGCATAAGCTCCCATGCCGTTAGTCTTGCCCCTTGTAGTACAGGTCTGGTCTCATCGGCATAAACCCTAAACCGCTTCCCCTGTTTCTTTGCATTGAGCATAGGGGCAGTTGCAGTGCCATAGCCCCCTGTGGCCAAGACCCCTGCGTTACAGTGGGTTAGTACCGAGGCCCCATCCCTGATAAACTGGGCCCCATACTCGCCAATTTTCTTATTTGCCTCAAGGTCTTCCTGATAGATCTTTAGGGCCTCCTCCACAACCATTGCCTTTAAGCGCTCTATGTCTAATTGATGGTTTGACTGTAGCAATGTATCCATTCGCCTCATTGCCCATTGGATGTTTACTGCTGTAGGACGCGTGGCAATCATGGTATCCATTACCCTCTTGATAGCCCTATAGAAGCCCTCAAAGTATGAGGCCTTCTGCTGTAGGGCTGCAAGGGCTACGGCCATAGCCGATGCAATCCCTATGGCAGGTGCCCCTCTTATGGCAAGGGTTCTAATTGCATCGGCAATAGCGTTGTGTTCACGGCATTCTATATAACGCACCTCCAGAGGCAATAACCTTTGGTCAAGTATTAGTACACTGTCGCCCTTCCACTCTATTGCCTTTACCACTGAACTAATCCCTTATCTTAAAGCCTGAGACTGACTGATTGAGCAGTTCTACAACCCTCGTGAGGTTATTTACCTCTTTCATCACATCCTGTGACATGTTCTCCATATCCTGTGCAATGGCCGATGTCTTTTCAATATTCCTTGCAACCTCCTCTGAGGCAGCGGACTGCTCATCCACAGCGGTGGCTATCTGGGTTATCTGGTCTCTTACCCTCTCAACGGCAACGACTATGTGATTGAGGGAATCTCCAACTTCTCTGATATAGTCTGTGGCCTTTGTTACCTGCCCTGAGGCCTCTTCCATAGACCTCGTAGTCTGGTCGGACTCTGTCTGCACAGCACTTATCTTTTCTGAGATCTCGGCCGTTGCCTTTATAGTCCGTTCAGCGAGTTTTCTGACCTCGTCGGCCACCACCGCAAAGCCTCTACCCTGCTCACCTGCCCTTGCGGCCTCAATAGCAGCGTTGAGGGCGAGGAGGTTAGTCTGGTCAGCAATGTCTTTTATGACCGTTACGATGTCGCCTATCTCACCAACCCTATTATTTAGCCGTTCAACCATTGAGGCGAGTTCTACTGTTGATGTGTAAACACCATTTACGGTGTTGACCGCACCATCTGCCACCTCTTTGCCCTTGTTGGCGATCTCCATTGCCTCTGCAGAGGTCTCTGAGGCAACCGATGCATTTTTGGCTATGTCTGTGATAGTCTGACTCATCTCCTCTGCAGCTGTAGCGATCTGCGATGCCTGTAGGGACTGGTTCTTCGCCCCTTCAGCGGTCTGTACAGACCGGTCTTTTAAGACGGCAACACTTGAGACCACATTCCTGGCAGATGAGGTAATACTACTGATCATTTTGCTGAAAGAGTTGGTCATAGAGTTCATCTGCGTAATGGTTTGTCCAATGTCATCGGTGCTGTGGGTATCTAAGGTAACGGTGAGGTCGCCTGAGGCAATTCTATGTAAGGAGTCCTTTATGTTTCTGACGGGGATGATCGCAAGCCTCTTTACGAGGGTATAGATTAGGACTATTAGTATCCCAATGATCACCGTCCCAAGCACGCCTGTCTCCAGGATTGTTGAAGTTATTGCCGCCTGCATGGGTTTGAGGTCTGCAAGTATCTCAAAGGCTCCCCTCTGCTCACCCACGGCCCAGCCTTCCATCTTTATACCAAGGGGGTCGTATCCCTTTCCCTCAGGGTAGTCTTTTTCAGTGCCGTGGCACATCATACACTCTTGGGTTAGGGTAATTGGCCGCATGTATCTTAGGACATTTTTTTCCTTGTCAATAAGCCAAAGCTCTTCAAGCCTCTGAGAGGACATCTTCTGAAGCATGTCTCTTTCCACAGGGTCGGCCTCGTTTGCCTTATTGCGGGCATTTATCCTTGGCACTCTGAACTCATAGCCTACTTTTTGCGATTCACTACGGGCCACTGACCATGAGGCGACTATGGGGATTGTGTAATAGTAATCAGCGGTACGGGCCTTTTGAATTATCTCTTCCTGTCCTTTGGCACCAGCGACCTTTTCACGGAGGTCCTTTAGAAGCCTTGCATCATCAAAGGCGTTGTGTTTTGCCCTAAGCCTTGCAATAAACTGTCTTGTATTTTCAGACTGCATGGTAACTGCCCTTGCCTTTGAGATAATGTTGTCCATCTCTCGCTCTTCAATCTTAGACTTTACAAAGAAAAAGTTGATTGTGTAACTAACTATAAAGCTTACCACCACAAGGATAATAATCTTTGTCCCGAAATTCATACTGCCCATGATTGAACTCCTTTGCTCCATTTCCTACTGTCCTCCTGTGTATCTTAAATTTTTGGGTCAATTGCCCTAATATCACTCTTAGGATCATCAAACCAAAGAGAACTTTATGGGGAGTGTAAAGACTCAAATCTTGCCCCTTTTATGTAGGGCTACAGTATATACTTTTTTTACCCTTTTTTTCATTACCCAAAAGGGGAGGGATTATCCCCAAAAGGGTGAAAGTGTTCCCGACTTCTTGTCTCCTTACTTTTACACCGTAGTTAGTTTTTTTGCCAATACAAAGGGTTTACCTTAGGCACACCATTTGCTGAAAGCACTTTTGAGGGCATCGCCCCACCGCAAATCAATACTGATGGAGGGTTACCATGGTGAAAGTGTTATTTATATTATGCTGCCTAATTCCGACCATAATTGAGGCATCGTCTTTTAGTATGGAGACAATACCACCACCATTACACCTTGACAGTCCACCTACAGTAACTGTAGTTCCACACCTTGAGGAATATGTGTATGTAATACCTGAGGTATCAGGCATCTACTTTTATGAAGGTCATTGGTATAGACATTACGGAGGAAGCTGGTTCAGGTCTGCCTCTTATGATGGCCCATGGGTATATATCTATTTGACCGATGTGCCTGTGGTGCTGATAGAGTTACGCCCATATTCCCCATCTACGGTGGTCCATTATCGGATACATTATTACGAACTATCAAGGAACTGGAGACATTGGGCCCATAGCAGGCATTGGCACAGGCACGACTGGTATAGGTGTGGAGGTGATAGACCAGATAGAAGGGTCAGATTTGAGGTCTCAATCAGGGACAGAAATGAGGCCCATTGGTATCGGCCAGTACCAGTTGAGAGATACAACAGGTCACCTCACAACCCTCATCAACGCTATTATAGATCAGGCATAATCCCAGAGCAGAGAAATAGGGGTTATCAACAGAGCCGCACTGGTAATGAAAGTTTTGATTTCCAGATACAGGATGTCAGACCAAAAATGGGTCATTAATACCCTTTGGCACCGCAACCACGCACATTGGTGACAGACTCCAGTATCTGCCCCTTTCAAGATAGTAGTATTCCTCAAGCCCTATCTTTATTAACAGTGGCACATTAAGGGGCAGAAGCGGCGAGCACTCGGCAACGTCACCAAATAGTCGGTGTGTTGAATATAGCACATAGTCGTTGCGTCCCCTGAAAAACTCCCTTACCGCCCTTGCCTCGCCTATGCTTGCAGGGTTTTCACAGATATTCCCTGACCTTATAGGGGCATAGTGGTCAAAGGGTAGGTCAAAGTTGTTTGGGCTATAGTAGAGGTCGTGGATAAGGATCACACAGTCTTTGCCAGGCAAGGGAAATATCTTTTCTATGTATGTTTTTGCAAACTCATAGGAGTGGTCAGAGTCCACGAGGCAGAGGTCAATCTTGCCTTCAAGACCATTTTCCCTTATGTATTTGGGCACTGTATGAAGGGCATCTCCTGTGGTAACTGACAGTGGTATATCAAGGAGTCCAATACATTCTGTAAATTCAGGGCATTGAGAAATATCAAAGGTGGCAAGGCTAAAGGGGATGCAATTTTTCTGTAGCGCCTTGTAAATGTATACTGTAGAGCACCCCCTGTACGGAGAGAACTCTATCACATTCTTTGGCTTTAATTGTCTTATCAGGTAATAGATAATGAGACCGTCCAACTCATTTAGTAAGTTTGATAGATGCCAATTGTCTCTAAATGTCTTGATTACAGGGTCAATCTCCCTTGCATATTGGGCAAGCATCGCCCCAAGCCTTTCTGTCTTTTCAGAAGGATTCTCCGAGAGGACAAAGCCCCTAATCCTTTCTGAGGAGCCTTCTTTTAGGAGGGTATCTTTGATAAGCTGTAAACCAAAAAAGGGGCCAAAGCTTTCTATAAATGTGTCTAATGCTCTTAATGCCCCTTTTTGATTGCCCACCATGATGTTTGTCATGGCTCTAAAATAACAGAGCCTACCGTTGTCCTTTTCTCTTGGATCAATGAGATTAAAATGACTTATGGCAGTGTGGTAATTACCCATTGCATAATCAATATATCCTAAATGAGACAATATATGATTCCTATCTGCATTCGCCTCGTACAGTGACTTAGTGAAAAAGTCATAGGCAGATTTAAAGTCCTTTTTAGTCAAGTAGGCGATAATTGCGAGGATGTAATTAACTCTATGTAAACTTGCCTCATGGGCCCTCTGCCCTGCTTGAAGAAACTGGTATGCAAGGTCATAAAACTGCAGGTAGTAATAACAGAGTCCCATATAAAGCATCACCTCTGGGTCATCAGGTCTAAGCCTTTGGGCCTCTATAAGAAGATCAAGGCATTCATGAAGCCTCTTTTCTACATAAAAAAACTTGGCAAAGGCAAGGATTAGGTCTGATAGGTGAGCAAGGTCCTTTAGCCCTTTGATAAGATTGTATAACTCGTCCATTTTACCAGCCATAAAAAGCACTTCGGCATAGAGCCTTTGGACTTCTCTACTGTCAGGCCTTCTCCTTATTAAGTCCTCAGCAAGATTGAGGGCAGTCTCGTATTGCCCATTATTTATGGCATTTTGTATGGCTTCTATTGTATTTTGCTGTCCTGGTATCATCCTATTGCATTGCCATTAAGTTACACCGACGGCATATGTCATGAACTCTCTTGCTATTTTATACCCACCACACCCTATACACGCAAATCAAGATTTAAGGACAAGGTTAAGGTTAATGTCTTTGTATACAAAAATGGTAAAACTCTCCTTCAGCCTATCGTGTCGGAGGGATACATAACTGGAGAGGTGCTGCATGGCAAAGGTAAAGAGGCCTTCAGGCTGTGTGTAATGTAATAGGAAGTCCTTCTTTTTTGCATAGGACGATAAGGCATTGATTGCAAGGGCAACTTTACACCTCGCAAAAAGCTTCTTAAGCACTTCCTTAAGGGTATCCTCTATGCCGTGAACCTTGAGGTTAAAGACACCACAGATAAAGATGTAGTCATAATCTTCGGTAAAGTCCTCTTTAGAAATGTCAAAGGTCCTGAAATCTGTGTCTGGATATTTTTTTCTGGCAAGGTCTATAAGATTGCTGTTTATATCAAGGCCAGTGTAATCTACCTCTATACCCAACTCCTTAAGAAAGCCATAAAAGTCTCCCTTTCCACAACCAAAATCCAATACCTTTGAGCCCCTTAAATCGCCAATATCAAGTAGGGCCCAGTAGTAATGGACCTGCCCATTAGGATTCCAACCTAAGGCCTGAGGGCTATCGCCAAAACGTCTAAGGAGGCAATCATAAAAACTGACCACATATTCCTTTGCCAATTCGTCCTTTTCCATAAGGGGGATTGTATCAAAAAGACATGCTTTTGTTAAACTCTCCTATCTTTGTAAGACGGGGGTTTAATATGTCATCACAAGCTCATAGCCTCACACCCAAGCAGCAGTGGCTTGAACGATACATAAAGGCAACCTATTTGTATGATACCAATCAATACCAAGAGGCTGGTATCTATTATGCCGAGATCCTTCAAGAAAACCCTGCCGATGTACTTGCCCTGATAATGCTTGCGGTTATTAGTCTAAAGACAGGGGATTTTGAGAAGGCAGAAATGCTTGCATCAGCTGCCCACAGGCTTCTACCCCAGCTGAAGGTCTCTGAACACCTCTTGAGGCTCATCAAACAAAAGCCCACAAATACTCAACAATACAAGGGCTTTCTTGATAGGGACTTTGTCATAGGTTTGTATAAAAGGTACTTACCTGAGCTTGCCAATACATCGGTTTACCAAGACAAAAACCGTTTTCAGGACTGCCTCACAAAACACATTGACTATGACTTCCTGTACTTTATGGTCAGACTTATAAGACCAAAGAACATCATTGAGTTTTCACCCTACCATGGCCTATCTACGGCCCATATCTATACCGCCCTTGAGGCAAACGGGCAGGGCTACACCTTTGCCACCTTTGACTTAGAGGAGTTTGAGGGCTTTTCCAAGAGGATGCTTGAGCACCACATACCCATTAAGGTAATTGCTGGGGATGCCCTTAAGACCATACCTGAGTATCTTAGGAACAATAGACTGATCGGTAAGATAGACTTCTGTTTTGTGGACTCTGAGCACACCTATGAGTTTGCAGAAAGGTACTCCAGATCCATTTTTCCTCTCCTATCCAATGAGTGTGTGCTCATGTTCCACGACATGTGCTATTGTCCTGAGCAGATTGAAGAACCCTTCAATCATTATGGCCCTGTGAAGGCCCTTGAGATTACTGGTCACTGCAATTCCTTTGGGGAAGGGGCATATCTGTCAAGTTATCTAAAAGTCCTCAAGGGTTATAAGTTCTTTCTCACCCATAGGCTCTTTGGGGGGTTTGGGCTTTTATCACCAAAACTGCCCATTAATAAAGAACTGATTGATGACCTTGAAAGGGAGGTAAAGGGATTTAGGTATAAGTACAGCCCCTTACCAAACGCAGAGGACAGAAAGATAACCTGTATGCTCATTGCCATACCTGAACATTACTGCAATATGCTGTATGAGGCTTTGCAATGAAAGCCATTGATAAATTGGTTCAGATCATGGCGACCCTAAGGTCAGAGAGGGGCTGCCCGTGGGATAGGCAGCAAACCCATAACACCCTTAAAACATACATCATTGAAGAAACATACGAGGTGATAGATGCCATTGATAGGGGCAACCCTGCTGAACTCAAGGAGGAATTAGGTGACCTGCTCTTTCAGATCATCTTCCACTGTCAATTGGCCTCTGAGAGGGGAGACTTTGACCTTGAGGATGTCTGCAACTCAATTGCAGACAAGATGACACATAGGCATCCCCATGTATTTGGCAATATGAGCTTTGAGACCGCTGAAGAGGTATTAAGGCAGTGGGAGGTGAGGAAACAGGAGGAGGGCAAGAATGCGGTGTCTCTATTTGAGGGTATCCCCTTTCATTTGCCTGCCCTACTTAAGGCCTATAAGGTGCAGGCGAGGGCATCAAAGGTGGGTTTTGATTGGCAAAAGGCGGAGGAGGCATTGCCTAAGCTACAAGAGGAGTTTCAAGAACTCACAGAGGCAATGGCTGGGGGAGGCTTAGACAGGATTGAGGAAGAGATCGGAGACCTGCTCTTTTCTGTAGTCAATGTGGCTCGTTTATTGAAGGTCAATCCCGAAGAGGCCCTTAGAAAGACGGTAGCCAAATTCATATCCCGATTTGAGTATATGAAAAGTGTATGTGAAAGACAGGGCAGGGTGTTCACAGAGATGGGCATTAAAGAGCTAGACAAACTCTGGGATGAGGCAAAGGAAAGGGTCTGAAAAAAACTTTGACATTCTCAGGTCTGTAGTGTTATAACAGGCTACCTGTTTTTTACAGGATATTCGCAAGCCTCTCTTTGAGAGGCCAAATGTAAGGAGGAAGTAGAAGTCATGGCAGTAGAAGGTAAGGTAAAATGGTTTAACGAGGCAAAGGGTTTTGGATTTATCCAGCAGGAAAACGGCCCAGATGTATTTGTTCACTACTCATCAATTGAGAGCAATGGTTTTAAGACCCTTGCCGAGGGACAGAAGGTCAGGTTTGAGATCGTAGAAGGTGATCGTGGGCCAAAGGCCACTAATGTAACAAAAATCTAACAAAAACTAACAATCCAAGGGGGGCCTGTTCCCCCTTTAATTTCACCCCTCAATTTAATCCTCAGAGCATTGGTCTAAATACCTACAATGCCCCTTCCCCAATGGCTCAAGGTCAAGTCAAGGGCTAATCACAAAACCAGGTCTCTACTTCGCCACCATAATCTCCATACCGTGTGCGAGGAGGCACGGTGCCCTAATCAACACTACTGTTTCTCTAAGCCTGTGGTAACCTTTATGATCCTCGGCGACCACTGCACCCGTAAATGCGGCTTCTGTGCAGTATCCTATAGGACACCCCTAAGGCCAGACCCTAAGGAGCCACAGAGGATAGCCGAGGCAGTGCTTGAGATGGGTTTGAGATATGTAGTTTTGACCTCTGTTACGCGAGATGACCTTCCTGACGGAGGTGCCACCCATTTTGCTGAGTGTATCCGTTCTGTTAGGAGGGCCTCCAGTGATATTAAAATAGAGGTCCTGACCCCTGATTTTCAAGGTAATATTGAGGCCCTAAAAAAGGTTGTTGAGGCCATGCCTGATGTCTTTAATCACAATTTAGAGACCGTCTCAAGACTCTATCCAGTGGTAAGACCTCAGGCCGATTATGACCGCTCTCTGTTTGTATTAAAAAAGGCCAAGGAGATGGTCCCTCATTTGAAGACCAAATCGGGCCTTATGGTTGGTCTTGGTGAGACAACAGATGAGGTGCTAAGTTTGATGGATGACCTAAGGGCTGTAGGCTGCGATATGCTCACTATAGGGCAATACCTCCAGCCGACCAAAAAAAACTTACCAGTGACAGAGTATATAATGCCTAAGGTCTTTGAGGAACTCAAGGAGATTGCCCTCGTAAAGGGTTTCAGACACGTCGCATCGGCCCCATTAGTAAGGAGTTCTTTTAATGCAGAGGACCACTGGCATGAGGCTATAGGGTCGTGAATGCCTAAAACCACAGCGTTTATAAGAGGCTCTAAAGCAATTTGTTCTAAAAATAGATGTCACGGCTTGAAGCTCCCTCGTGTTACCTTTAGTTAAGGACCTCTTACATTTGGTAACAACCAAACCTATCAGTTAAAATAACTCCAAAA
>Ga0308419_1001061_pt1 | contig 18575 bp, 11 predicted proteins | sample HotsprSampleMS50_FD_203674 | JGI IMG/M metagenome (GOLD analysis project Ga0308419, IMG submission 203674) | Hot spring phototrophic mat microbial communities from Mushroom Spring, Yellowstone National Park, Wyoming, United States - 20090730_MS50 ... | reverse complement strand
TTTCTGGTTCTGTACCAGCGTGTAATTCTAAAATTAGTTCTTTTAGAATTTGTTTTCTGTGATCAGAATTATTTATAAGTTCACTCATTTTTTCCTCATTTTAGATTAATTACACAATATAAGACTTTTTTATCTGATTTATATTTTATAATTATTTTTCAAATTTTAATTAAAATTTATTACTTTTGAAGATATTTATTTTAAAAAAAATGGACGATTATCTCACGAATATAAAAACTAATTAAAGAGGTTCTCATAGAGCCTTTTATAATTTAATAAAGGAGGCTTAAATGATAACCTACCTAAAAACCGAACAAGGCTTAGTAAGCTGCTCTAATTGGGAACCAAACTGTTGGATAAATGTAGAAGAACCCGACTTAAACGATAAAAAGTTTTTATTGGAAGAATTATGTATTCCGGAATCTTACTTTTATGACATAGAAGACGTTGACGAAAGACCACGTATAGAATACGAAGATGGCTGGTTTTTAGTACTAATGCGAGCACCCATCAAAACTATAAACAACAGAATTCCTTATTCAACAGTTCCATTAGGTATTATATTTAACGAAGAGTATCTAATAACAATTTGTTTTTATAAAATAGATATGATACAAGATTTTATAACATTTACACAAAGAAAAAAAATTGAAATAAAAAGCAATTTCGAATTTGTTTTTAGGTTGCTATTATCATCGAGTGTTTGGTTTCTAAAATATCTAAAGCAAATTAATCAAAATATTAAATTAGCAGAATATCAATTAGAAAAATCAATTAAAAATGAAGATTTACAAACTCTATTACAATTAGAAAAATCGTTAGTCTATTTTACAACTTCACTAAAGGGCAATGATATTTTAATATATAGATTAAAAAATTTAAAAGTATTCAAAGAAGATTACGATGAAGAGTTAATAGAAGATGTTGAAATTGAATTAAAGCAGGCATTAGAATCTACAAACGTATTTAGCGACATCTTATCGAGTATGATGGATGCATATGCTTCTGTTATTTCCAATAATTTAAACCAAATAATGAAAATCTTAACTTCGTTTTCTATTATATTGATGATACCTACATTGATATCAAGTTTTTTTGGAATGAATGTACCAAACGGATGGGAAGAATTCAATTATGCATTTGCTATTATTTTTATGTTTTCGGTAGCAATTTCAGGTTTTGTAGCATTATTTTTTAGAAGAAGAGATTGGTTCTAAATATGAATATTATTGCATTACTTACAGATTACGGTCTAAAGGATCATTATGTTGGAACAATTAAAGGAGTAATCAAAACTATAAATCCTAAAGCAGAAATTATAGATATTTCACATAATTTAGAATTAGGTAATGTTTTATCTGCAAGTTTTTTGTTAGCTAATAGTTATAAATATTTTCCACTTAATACAATTTTTATATGTATAGTAGATCCTGATGTAGGTTCTGAAAGTGAACCTATATTAATAAAGACAAGAAATTATTATTTCATTGGAAGAAACAATGGAGTTTTTACACAAGTATTAGAAAATGAAATTGTTGAAAAAATATTTTTTTTAGATAATCATAATTACTTTTTAAAACCAATTAGCAATACTTTTCACGGGAGAGATATATTTGCACCCATTGGAGCATATTTGTCAAAAGGAATAAATCCTGAAAATTTTGGTAAAAAAATAAATATTGATAATTTATATAATTTACCATTACCAAAACCAATTATTAAGCAAGATGTAATAGAAGGTAATATAATATACGTAGATAGATTTGGGAATTTAATTACAAATATTCATAAAAATATACTTACAAATGAATTATCTAAATATTTCATTAAAATTTCTAATTTTGAAATAAAAGGTATTAACTCTACTTTTTCGGATGTAAGAACTAAAGATTTAGTTTGCTATATTGGTAGTAGCCAGTATCTTGAATTAGGGTTAAATTTTGATAGTTTAGATAAAAAAGACCCCGACCTGAAATATCAAAAAATTACAGTTACTTATAAATTAGATTAATATATTCTAATATCATTCTTCGGGTTGAGAATTTATTTAATATCATATTAAAGCCATTATATATTAACTTAGACCAATAAGGTTTATCGTAATACTTGGGAATTACATCTTTAATAAATTGATTGTGAATTATCGTTGATAATTCTATATCATCGATTTTGTTTATTTTTCTATTAAAGATTTTAAATCCTACTGATTTTCTATAAGTTTCGTCCCACCACCCATCTAAAACACTATAGTTAACACAACCGTTTAGAGCTGCCTTCATTCCAGATGTACCACAAGCTTCTAGCAACCTAATTGGAGTATTAAGCCATAAATCAGATACTTGAAATAAAATCTTTGCAATGTTAATATTATAATTTTCGAAAAATATTACTTGTTTGTTAATTTTATATTTTTTAATTATTTGCAAAATATTTGTAATTATCTTTTGTCCTTCAGTATCATCAGGATGTGCCTTACCAGAAAAGAGAAAAATTATATTATAATTATTAATTAAATTAAGAAAAGATTCTATATTTTTAAAAAGCAAATCTGCTCTTTTATATGGAGCAAATCTTCTTGCAAATCCTACTATAATAGAATTATTATCAATTTGTACTTCTTGGAATAATTTTACCAATGGCTTACTATTATTAAAAAACTTATTATCATTTAAAATTTTGATGTATTTGGTTTTTATTTCCTGCTTTAATTTAAATAATTTTTTTGCAGAAACATTAGGATTTTGTTTTAATAAATTTATAAATTCATCATTCATCCAATACTCTATATCGATCCCATTAGTAATGGGAATAATTTTTTTACTTTTACGAATAGTTTTCCACATCTTGTTTGATACCTTAGAATGAAGTTTAGAAACAGCATTAATTTTTTTTGATAGAGCTATTGAAAGAGCAGTCATCGAAAAAATATTTTTTGATTTAAATTTACCTAATTCTAAAAATTTCTCTAAATTAATATATCTAAGCAATTCTGAATTAGTTAGAATATTTTTTATTAATTCTATATCAAATTCTTCATTTCCGTGAATTACAGGAGTATGTGTAGTAAAACAATTTGTATGCGATATTCCTTTTATTACATCATCGAAATTTGATATATTTAAATCTATTATTTGATTAATTCTTTCAATAAAAGCAAATGCTGCATGCCCTTCGTTTATATGTAAAATATCATAATTCAAGTCTAATAATTTTGCTGCTTTAATTGCTCCCTGACCTAAAATAATCTCTTGCAATAATCTATTTTTTCTAGATCCATCATATAGTAAATCTGTTAGATTAAAAATTGTGTTTTTTAAATTATGGGAATATTCCAATAATAAAATTTGAACATTTCCGAAATCCTTTTTATAAAGTTTACAATATAATTCATCATTATTTATTTTGATAATTAAGTATTCTCTATTGAAAAGATTATTATGCAAAATTTGATGATAATCATCATAATTTAAATCTTCAATTAAGTTAATTTGATTGAATCTTTCATCAAAATTTTGGATTGAATATGCCTTTTTGTATTTTAAACAAAAAGAATATAATTTGCATCCCATTTTATTAAAAGTTCTTACGAAATCACCAGCAAGGATACCTAATCCTCCTGCATAATTAATTTTATTATCATCAATTCCAATTTCTGGAGTTATGTATAAAATTTTTTTATTAAAATTACAATTTAGATTGTTGAATAAGTCTATATTAATATTCATTTTCTGTAAATTATTTTTTATTAAAAATAATGATAAACACTATAATTTTAGATGGAAAATTAAATCTCAATTTTGCAATTGAGAAATCTATACAAAGTTTATTAAATGGCTATCCAATAGCATTCCCAACTGAAACCGTGTATGGATTAGGCGCTCCAATATTTTTCGAGGATGGTATTCATAAAATTTACGAGATTAAACAAAGAAATATCAAAAATCCATTATCTGCACATATAGGTAATTTATTAGATGTTGAACATATTTGTAGTTATATTCCTGATAAATTTTATAAATTAGCTGAAAAATTTTTACCTGGACCATTAGCAATAGTATTGAAAAAGAAAAAAAATATAATAAACTCACTAAGCGAAGATACTGATACTATTGGAATTAGATATCCCGATAATGATATATTTTTATCATTGGTCAGGAAATTAGGTCAACCAATTTTGGCTACATCAGCAAATTTATCTGGGCGACCGTCTCCAAATAATGCCAAAAGCGTTTACGAAGATTTAAAAGGTAAATTAGAAGTAATATTAGATGGTGGTATTTGTAAATATTCTGTAGAATCTACAGTTTTGAGTTTAGCTGCAGATAAACCATTATTAATCAGACCTGGAGTAATAGAGCAAAGAGAAATAGAAGAATTATTAGGTGAAAAGGTATATTCGTTAAATCAGTCAATTATTATGCCTAATCAGGAAATTTATGGTACCAAAGTTAAAAGTATGCCATATAAAACATTTATTACAGAAGATATCGAAAAATTGAAAGATTTTTTAGAAACTAATAACGAAAATAAAATTTTACTGTTTATTTCTGAAGAAAGTTTTACAAATATTGATTGGAAATATAAATTAATTTTAAAAACAGAAACATTTTTCGAAAATTTAAGATATGCTGAGAAAAATAATTTTGAAATTGTTATATTTCTTTTTGATAAATTTGTAAAAAATCTTGAATTAATTAAACATAGATTAAGAAATTCCGAAACTTTATAAATTTAGTCCGATGGAAGAATATTCAAAGGAAGTAGAAGTAAAAAATAGAGCAGGACTACATACCAGACCAGCAGCAATGTTAGTGAAATTATCATCACAATTTAAATCTGAAATATATTTAATAAAAGATGGGTTTACAATAAATGCAAAAAGCATAATAGGCGTAATGACATTAGCAGCTGAATATGGCTCTAAATTAATTATAAAAGCAGAAGGTATTGATTCTAAAGAAGCAGTAGAAAAATTAGCAGAATTATTTAATAACGGATTTGGAGAACCATAATGGAAAATTCCCTTCAAGTAGAACAAATAAAATATGATGTAGATTACCGAAATAGTGGAATTCTAAAGGGCATTCCTTCTTCTAATGGAATTGTTATTGCCAAAGCATATGTTTTAGAAAATTTTAAAGGTATCATCACTGATGATAATTTAGAGAATATAGATGTAAAAAAAGAAATTGACAAATTAGAAAACGCTTACCAAGTAATAATAAAAGAATTCGAAGATGCATACAACAAAGTAAAAAATTCAAATTCGAGTATTAAATCAATAATAGAATCTAACGTTTTGATATTAAAAGATAATTATATCAAGAACGAAATTATAAAAATAATAAAATTTGGTTATTCAGCCGAATCAAGCATCTTAAAAGAATTTGAAATACAAAAATCTTTTTTTAAAAATTCCCGAGATCCAATCTTAAGAGAAAGAAGCTACGAATTAGATCATATCCAAAATAGATTGATTAGCGAACTAAAACATCAATTTATTAATTACGAATATGCAAAGGGTAAAATTTTAGTCTGCGATAATGTAACTCCCACCGATTTAGTTAACTTTTATGAATCAGGAATAGTAGGATTAATTACGGAAGTTGGTGGAATAGCATCTCATGTTTCTATAATGAGTAGAGCATATAAGTTACCATCGGTTATTGGTATTAAAGAAGCTAGTTCGTTGATTAAAAATGATTTTACTTTAATTTTAGATGGTTTCTTAGGATTAGTATATTATAATCCAACATTTTCATTAATTAAACAATATAAAAAGAAATTAAATCAAATAATAGAGCAACGCAATTCTTTAGGTTATTTAATAGATAAAGATTGTATTACAAAAGATAATAAAAGAATTATTATTTCTGCAAATGCTGATAATCAACAAGACATAGAATACGCTATACTTAATGGAGCAGAAAGTATTGGACTATTTCGTTCCGAATCATTAATATTAAATAATAATATTATACCCGACCAAGAAACACAATACCAATACTATAAAAAATGTGCAGAAATTCTTTATCCTAAAGAATTTACAATTAGAGCATTCGATATAGGAAATGATAAATATTCAGAAGGAATCCCATACACAGAAAACAATCCAGCCTTAGGATTTCGCGGAATTAGGTATCTATTAGCAAGAGATGATATTTTTAAGAATCAAATTTTGGCTGTATTAAGAGCATCGAGTATAAAAAATATAAAATTTATGATACCTATGGTAACTAATATAGAAGAAGTAATTAGAACTAAAATTATTTTAAATGAATGTAAAGAATATTTACGGCAAAATAACAAAGATTTCGACGAAAATATCAAATTTGGTGTAATGCTCGAGACACCTGCTTCTATTTTAATATCAGAAAGTTTATCACATTATTGCGACTTTTTTAGTCTTGGCACTAACGACCTTACACAATATACTTTAGCAACTGATAGAGAAAATAATTTAGTTGCAGAATATTTTGATACTTTTCATCCAGCAGTATTATATTTGATTAATTACGCTATCAAAGTTGCAAAAAGTAAAAACGTAAAAATATCTGTATGTGGTGAATTTGCATCTCATTCTGCTGCTACAAAACTACTAATTGGTATGGGAATAGATGAATTGAGTGTTGCTCCACCAATGATATTAGATTTAAAAAGTAGAATCTTAAATATATCTTACAAAAGTGCAAAAAAAATAAGCAATAAAATTTTACGAATGAATAATTCTTCAGAAATTTTAGCTGAATTAGAAAATAACTCGATTTAATTATTATCTCTCATCATATATTGAATTCTTTCGAAATCTGAATTAAATTCTAATTTTTTAGATATTAAACCTTTGAATTCATCTATACTATAAAAATTATGTTCTTTCATCCAATTCATTAGATGATTATTTATTTCCTCAATTTTATTATAACCATTTAAGCAAATAGTAGAACAAAGTTGAATAGTAGTTGCTCCTGCTAAAATGGCTTTAACTACATCATCGTAATCAAAAAACCCTGTAGCAGCAGATAATTGTAAATTTGTTTGATTATATAATAACACAAGCCATCTAATCGAATTTTTATTTTCGACTTTATTAGATAGTTCTGGTTCTAAATCAATAGATAAATTATCAATATTTATACTTGGTGAATAAGGTTTATTAAATAAAACTACAGAAGATATCCCAATTTCTTCTAAATCTTTGATTAACTTATTGTAATTTGGCAAAAAAGGATTTAATTTAACTGATATAGGAACCGAGCTTACATTTGTAACCTTGTTAATAATTTGTAAATAAAAATCGTAAAATTCATTATAGTCTTTATATTGATGCAATGGTGGTATATTTATATTAATTTCTAATGCATCAAGTCCTGCTTCTTCGAGTTTAGGAATAAATTGATACCATATTTTATCACTTATACAATGGATACTACCAATAATAGGAATATTAGTGTTATTTTTACAATCTTTAATGAAATTAATATAAGCATCTAATATCTTATTTTCAGATAGATTTTTAGCATATTGTAAAGAATTTTTGTATTCGTCGTTGTAATTTAAGTGATTTACATTTGCCGAAATTTGTTCTTCAAAAATTGATTTTAATACAACTGCTCCAATACCATTTTTTTCAGCTTCTACAACTTTATTCATATCATCACTTAATCCTGAACTTGCTAAAATTAATGGACTTTTTAGATTATGTCCTAAATAATTTACATTTAAGTTCATATTAGACCTTATCGTTTGTTTTTTCTTTTTGTTTATTTACAACATATATCAAGTTCTCGAGTTCGTGAACAATATTAATATTATTAATTGTAATTTCGGGCGTACTTTGAAATTTTGTCGGAGTAAAATTGAGAATACCACCAATTGTAGTATTTTGTAATAAATCTACGGTATGCTTTGCAACCATCTGTGGTACAGATAAAATACAAATTCTAATATTATTAGAATTAATGTAATCTACCATTTGGTCAATTGGATAAATTGGAATTTGAGCATTAGGATTAATTTTTTTGCTATCAATATCAAATCCAGCAACTATCTGAATACCTTCTTTGATAAATCCTTGATAGCTCATTAGTGCTTCGCCAATTCTACCTACACCAATTACAATTACACGTTGAATTTCATCTTTGCCTAATATTTCGTCTATCTTGTTAAGTATAGAATCAATATCGTAACCACCTTTACGATTACCCGTTATACCGAAAATGCCAAAATCCTTTCTTACTAAAGATGAAGATATCTCTAAAGTATCCGATATATTGTCTGAAAATACTTTTTTAAATCCAAGAGATTGTAGATGTTTTAATAAATTTTTGTAATTCAATAGTCTTAAAATTTGTCCTTTATTAGTCATTTATACACCTTTTTACTATATTACACAATTTTATGGCACAAAATTCACATATTTTTTAAAATTTATTCAAAATAATATAATTTAATATACATTATTTATGTTAAAAAAACAAAATAAAATTTATATTAAATTAAAAATATAATTTTAAATAAATATTTTTGATAATAATATATGTATAGATATAATTACAAAAAAAAACCGCTGTTTAACGTTTTAAACAGCAGTTTAAATAAACTTTTTAATTTTTATTTTTTTAATACTTCTACTACTTTTTCTGCAATTTCTTGTCCTACTCTTTCTTGTGCTTCGTCAGTTGATGCACCTATATGCGGAGTAACTGATACTCTTGGATGTTTAATTAAATTCATTTGTGCTTCGGTAGTAGGTTCATTAACAAATACATCAATACCAGCTGCTTTTACTTTTCCCGAATTTAATGCTTCTAGTAAATCATTTTCATCTACTACTCCTCCACGTGCACAATTAATAATTATTACTCCATCTTTCATCATTTCAAATTCATTTTTAGCAATACTTGCACCTTCTGTTTTATTAAATGGAATATGTAATGATATAATATCAGATTGTTTCAATAATTCTTCTTTTGATACTAATTGAACATTTAGATCAGTGCTTGTAACATATGGGTCATAAGCTATCACTTTCATAAATAATCCTAGAGCCCTTTTTGCAGTTTCTTTTCCTATATTTCCTAATCCAATTAAACCAAGAGTTTTACCAGTTAGCTCAAATCCGTGAGAATATTCTTTCTTGGGCCATTTACCTTCCATCATTTCCATTTTACTTACATTAATAAATCTAGCTAATGCAAACATATGAGCAATTGCTAATTCTGCAACCGATATTGAAGAAGCACCCGGTGTATTTAAAACTGGAATACCTTTTTCTTTAGCATAATTTAAATCAATGTTATCTAATCCTACACCACCGCGAGCTATAGCTTTTAGATTTACACCCGCATCAATTACTTCTTTAGTAACTTTGGTAGCACTTCTTACTATAATAGCATCATAATCTTTAATATTTTGAATTAATTCATCGGGAGAGTATTTTTTTTCAATGACTTCGAAACCTGCATTTTTTAGTATTTCTGCTCCTATTGCTTCTATTCCGTCAGAAACTAAGATTTTCATCTATTCCTCCAATTAATTTTAAAAATTGAAATAACAAAAAATATAAATTAAAAATAACAAATATTTATTAATTTATATTAATAAAAAAATCTGAACCCAATAATGAGCTCAGATTTTTTTATAATAATTATAAGTTATAATTAACTATTAGTTTCGGTATTTTGTTCAGTTTCAGATTTACTTTCTTCACTATTAGAATTGTCTTTATTTTGATTAACTATTGGAGTTACAGAAGAATAATTTTCTGTTGGTAATCCCGAGCTTGGTATTACATCAAGCCCTAAAGCCATAGCTTTCATTTCTTCTGCTTTCATTTTAATAGCTTTATAGTCAGGATTGTATTCTTCGTTAAAGAAATCAGCTTGAGAACTATCATAAGAAATATCAGCAGGAGACGCTTTATCAGCATTAGGAACGGGATGAGCAGCGTTATAAGCATCTATCACAGCCTGTTCTTTATTTCTTAAAGCTTCTACTACAGACAATACAATTTTCTTAGATTCTTTATCAAATTCCACAACTTTTAACGGTAAGATATCACCAACTTTGAAGTATTCACTAATTACTTTAACAGGAGCAAATGATAATTGAGAAACAGGTACAAATCCATCAACACCATCAGGTAATTCTACTATAACGCCCTTTTCGATAATTCTTTCGATTTTAGCTTCGGTTTCGAACCCAATTTGATATTTACTTTCGAAATAATCCCAAGGATTGTCTTGTATTTGCTTATGACCTAAAGCAATCCTGCGTTGTTCGGGATCTATTCCAATAACAACTACTTCTAATCTTTCACCTTTTTTAACAAATTCCCCAGGATGACGAATTTTCTTAGTCCAAGATAAGTCACTAATATGAACTAAGCCATCTACTCCAGGCTCTAATTCTACAAACACACCAAAGTTTGTTAGGTTTCTTACGATACCCGTATGTCTAGAATCTAATGGATATTTTCTCATTAAATCTTCCCAAGGATCGGGCTCTAATTGTTTCATTCCAAGAGCCAATTTTTTATTTTCTTTATCAATATTTAATACAATTGCATCAACTACTTGCCCCATAGAAACTACTTGAGAAGGATGTTTTACGTGCTGAGTCCACGACATTTCACTTATATGTATCAAACCTTCTATACCTTTTTCGATTTCTATAAATGCACCATAATCAGTTAAACTAACTACTTTACCTGTAACTTTAGTTCCTTTTTCATATTTTTCGCCAATTGTATCCCAAGGATGTGGTGTTAGTTGTTTCATTCCTAAAGATATTCTTTTCTTTTCCTCGTCGAATTCTAGTACTACTACTTTTACTGTTTCATCTAAAGATACAACTTCAGAAGGATGAGTTACTCTTCCCCAAGATAAATCTGTAATATGAACTAAGCCATCTACTCCACCTAAATCCACAAACACACCGAAATCAGAAATTGCTTTTACTACACCTTCTAATACTAAACCTTTTTCTAGCTTAGACATTATTTGACTTCTCTGCTCTGATAATGCTTCTTCTAATAATACCTTATGCGAAACAACAACATTTTCGTTTGGATGATTTACCTTTACAACTTTTACTTCGATAGTTTTTCCGACCCAAGAATCAAAATCTCTTACGGGACGAACATCTATCTGAGATCCTGGCAAGAAAGCTTCAATTCCCATTAGATCTACAACCATACCACCTTTGATTCTTCTTAAAATCTTAACTTTTACAACTTCTTGTTTTTCATATAATGATAAAATTTCTTCCCAAATTCTCATAAAATCAGCTCTACGGCGGGATAGTATCAATCTACCACTTGCGTCTTCCATTCTTTCTACGAAAACATCTACTTCATCACCTATTTGATAAGTTTCTGCATTAATTAGTTCCGACTTTGGCACAACACCCATAGATTTAAAGCCAATATCTACAAAAACTTCATCTTTGGTAATTTCTACAATTTTACCTTTTACTAATTCATCTTCTTTAATTGTTTGAATTTTAGAATCATAAAGTTGTTTAATAGAATTATCATCTAATTCAAATGTAAAATTACCGTGTTCGATTAGCTCTGCTAAAGCTTCTACACTTCTACGTTTTGGTTGGTTCATTAAAACAGTCATTTCGTTAGTTTGATTGTCTGTATTAACATCAACTGGTAATTCAGTATTATTAGCATTATCAGACATTAAAAGTCCTCCATTAGAAAAAAATTATTATATTAGTTAAACAAACTCACTCACAAATGAGTGATACAATTATTTCAATTTTTGTCTATTTTAGCTTTGCAAAATAACATTTTTTTTGTAAATAGCAAAGTAAATAATTAAAAATCAATAAATTAAAATTCATTTTATTAATTTTTTCAAATATTTTTGCACTTAGTTTTTATTCAATTTAAATAAATATTGGAGTTTATAATGGCAGAAGATAATAAAATTATTTTTTCAATGATTGGAGTTTCTAAAACAATTCCACCAAATAGAAAGATACTTAATAATATCTATTTATCTTTTTTTTATGGTGCAAAAATTGGTATAATTGGTCTTAATGGTTCGGGAAAATCTACTCTTATGAAGATTATAGCTGGAGTAGAGCAGTCCTACGAAGGGGAAGTAGTATTTTCTCCTGGATATAGCGTCGGATATTTACCACAAGAGCCAATATTAGACGAGAACAAAACAGTAAAAGAAATTGTAGAAGAAGGTATGATAGAAATTACTTCTTTATTAAGAGAATATGATGAAATTAGTGCAAAATTTGGTGAAGCTTTAGATGATGATGAAATGCAAAAATTAATCGAAAAACAAGGTGAATTAACAGATAAGTTAGATAGGTTGGATGCTTGGAATATTGATAATAAATTAGATAGAGCAATGGATGCTCTTAGATGTCCCGAGCCCGATACTCCAATCAAAGTATTATCAGGCGGCGAAATGCGTAGAGTAGCTTTATGTAGATTGCTACTTCAGGAACCCGATATTTTACTTTTAGACGAACCAACAAACCATCTCGATGCAGAGTCTGTAGAATGGTTAGAACAGCATCTAAATCAATATAAAGGAACAGTTATCGCTATTACACACGATAGATACTTTCTAGATAATGTTGCTCAATGGATATTAGAGTTAGATCGTGGCGAAGGCATTCCCTGGAAAGGAAATTATTCTTCTTGGTTAGACCAAAAAGCTAAAAGATTAGAGCAAGAAGGCAAACAAAACGAAAAAAGGATGAAAACATTAGAGCGAGAATTAGAGTGGGTTAGAATGTCACCAAAAGCACGACAAGCAAAATCTAAAGCAAGATTATCAGCATATGAAAAATTATTAGATGAAGATATCAAACAAAAAGAAGAAAAATTGGAATTGTTTATTCCGAACGGTCCTAGATTAGGTAGTAAAGTTATAGACGCTATTAATGTAAGTAAATCTTACGGAGATAGAATTTTATTTGAAGATTTAAATTTTTCTTTACCACCAAATGCTATTGTTGGTATAATTGGTCCTAATGGTGCAGGAAAATCTACACTTTTTAAATTAATTATGAAAACCGAGACTCCCGATACTGGATATTTCGAAATTGGTGATACTGTAAAAATAGCACACGTAGACCAACAGCATTCTGAAATAGATCCCGAAAAAACAGTATTTGAGCAAATCTCAGGCGGTGAAGATGTTATTTATATAGGAAATAAAACAATTAATGCTCGTTCCTACATAGCTAAATTTAATTTTAGCGGTGCTGACCAACAAAAAAAATGCGGTATATTATCGGGTGGTGAGAGAAATAGGTTACATTTGGCAATGACATTATTAAAAGAAGGCAATGTGCTTTTGTTAGACGAACCTACAAACGATATAGATGTAAATACTTTAAGAGCTTTAGAAGAAGCATTAGATGATTTTGCTGGTTGTGCTGTAATTATTTCGCACGATAGATGGTTTCTTGATAGAGTAGCTACTCATATTTTAGCTTTCGAAGGTGATTCCAAAGTTTACTTTTTCGAAGGCACTTATACAGAATACGAAGAAAATAAGAAGAAACGCTTAGGTGATTCAGGTCCAAAAAGAATAAAATATAAAAAACTTGTAAAATAAAAAAAGGGGCTTTAAAAGCCCCTTTAATTATATATCCTTATCAATATTTTTATTTTACAACATTAAGTTTAGTATTCAAAATTACTCCATTAGCATTTAATATTATATTATATGTTCCATTAGCCAAGCCAGAAACGTTAAATTCATAATTATTAATGCCAGAATTTGCGTTACCATTAAAAATAGTACTTATAGTTTTACCATTAATATCAACTATAGTTAATTCTATGTTCTGTGACTTTTCTAATGCTACTTCTATTCTTGCAGTAGATGATACAGGATTTGGTTTCACTTCTGACAATGATAATTTACCATAGGAATTTAATGTAACTATTTTTTCATCACTATATTTAAATTCACCATTTCTATCAACCATTTTTAATCTATAAGCATAACTATTATTGTAATCTACGTTCATATCTACTACAGGACCGTATTTAGTAGTTATATTAGAATTACCAACCGATGGAACTTCTTCAATTTGTTCAAAATTTGTTCTTCCATTTTCAGTAATAATAGATTTTTCGATTACAAATTTACTTGAATTAATTTCTGACGCTGTTTCCCAATTTAATTCTACACGTTTACCTACAGGAGTTGCTTCGAATGATAATAAATCTACAGGTATCACATAACCTTGATTATATTCTAAATCATCAAGTATACCTCGAATATAATCATCCAAATTAGCAATATGTCTCCAATCTACACCTGTAAGAATAACATTATATCTAAAGAATGAAGTTGTAATAGAAGCAATTCTTTGGGCATCAGGTACGAAATAATTATTATTTGGATCATCTCCTAAATATTTTTTATATGTCATACCAATTCTTGAAAAGCCTACTCCAGGATTATCAATTAGGAAAGTTCCAGGATAAGGTTGGGCATCTCCATTAAATCCAGTACTCTTTACTAAGAATTGTTTTTCACGTCCAATTATAATACCTTTCAAATATTCATTATCATAAGCAACACCAGTACCTAAAGGTGAAAGTGGTGTTTTACGTTTAGCAAATAAAGTATTTCTTACCCAATCAGGAAAATCAGTACTTTCTAAACGGACTATTTCTTGGCTGCCAACAACTAAATTTTTCTTAGCAGCAAAACTACCAGCATTTAAGAATGCTGTTAAGTGGTCTCTATCATAACGTGATAGTCTATTATCAAGTAATAATGAACCTGATAAATATTTATCATCACCATCTACCCAGAATAAAGAACGGTAAATAGTATAATCAATAGAACGTGGCTCCCATTTCTTTCTATCGAAAATATCATAATCAATTCTTGGATCTTCCAATTCTAAATTGATATACCATCCTAATCTCTTAAATACTGCTCTCAATGAATCTAAGTTTAAGTTACCTGCTATAGTATTTAATGGCGAAAGAGAAGTAATAGGATCTTTAGAAATATCTGCAGCAGAAACTAAAAGTCTAATTGGTGATTTTCTTATGTAAAATCTAACTATTTTTTCAATCTTATTATTAGCATTATTATTATCATTTGGTACTTCTACAACAAATTTATATAATGGAGTTACATTAGCTTCCATTGCAAAAAATTCAGTTGGCACTGTATAGCCTTGACCTCTTAGATCTCCATATGTTTTTGGGAAAAATTCGTAATTATCACCTAAATTAATATTATCATCAGTTTTAAAATCTATTAAAACTTCTTCAGAAAATAGTAGATCTTCTATTTTTCCATTAATAGTTGGACCTTCTTGGATGAAAGTTCCAGATGGATTTTCTCTAAAGATTTTCAATGTTGCATTTACAGCAGAGCTAACTAATAATCCATTATTTCTAATAATAGCATTTACACCTACTGGAGCAGTAGTCATTATATAATTAGCATCGCTAAATGGTTGTGGAGCTGAAGCTTTGTAATTACCAGGTTTAGGCATTACTAAAACTTCTAAGTCCTTAGTGTATAATCTACCTTTGAATTCATCTGCACCGATATCATATTTTTCACCTGCTTCGCCTCTTAATTGACCATCAATATCGTATTTATTAACTTCAAGAGCAATACCTCTATTATTCAATATAGAACCCAAAGGTGGAGGATTTGAAGAAACTCTATATTTAAATGGTGCGATACCAGTCTTTTCGTAATCTTTTGCAAAGTTACCATATACAGAGTTCCAATCTTGTTTAGTCCATTGTTGCCATTGGTCTAATGTAACAAATTCTAATTTATACCCAACTTCTAAAATTCTTTCAATTTCGTCAATTTCGATAAATCTAAATAGAGAAGCATTTGTATTCTGAATCCAATAAGCATTTCTATCAGTTTTAATTCCACCTTTATTTGGATGAATTCCATAATAGAAGAAAGCACTTGTAATAGGTGATGCAGAGCTAATATTTGGGTCGTCTATTGCAATTGCATTATTAACTACTGTAGCATTAAGAGTATTCATAATTGCTGCAGCAATCATTACACCAGTATTGTTTATAGCATCATTTAATAAGAAGATTGTATTGTTACTTATAATATCGTTTTTAGAATAGTAGCTTGCTCTTTTAGATTTAAATTCAACTGCTTGCCAATTGTTTTTGTTTAGTCTTTCTGTAAATAATGCTAAACCAATAATATTAGCATTAGGAGCTTCGGGCTCGAATCCCCATACAATATTATTAACTAATCTAATATTTTCATCTACATCAGGGAAGAAGAATTTTTCATCTAAGTTTGTAAATTCGTAGAATGATTGCTCTACTTTTATACCATATAGATTATTAGTTCCTTTTACTGCGCTAATTTCGTTGCCAGAAACTTGAACGGATAAATTATTATAACCAAATCTATTCGTACGAGAATCACCCCCAAGAATTATACCAGCAATATCTTCTCCACATACTCCATTTACATTGTATATTCTATTACCAACAACTTCGGAATTTAGTTCATATCCTAAGAAAATACCTGCACGTGAAACACCCGAGATATCGTTGTTATTAAATTTATTATTTTCGTTATAGTATTTTAGAAATGATACTTTTCCAACATCAAATAATGAGCCTAACCCTAATGAAACTATACCATATCCAAATTTAGAAATTTCGTTATTACTAATTTCAACTTTATGAATTTTAATTGTATCCATATTATATGGATTTGTTAAGAGTACTCTATCGCGTGGTGGTATATTTCTAACTACTATTCCTGCAGAATATGTGCCAAGACTACTTAAGTCATTATCGTAATCAAATCTGTTTGCTGTAGCGTTATATACTACCCCTGGTATTCTACATTGATATGAAGGCGGTTGTAAAATTCCATCTTCTATGATACAATTTTTGATTGTGATATTATGTGCACCACTACCAATATGGAATACACTTCTATAGTTATTATTAGTATTTATTGTAAATCTTAAAGATTTTTTTGCACCACCATCGAAAGTGATATAACCACCTGTATTAGCATAGTGCTTTACTAATGATGGTGTTACATTTAGTACTGGGGCATTTACATTACCAGGCAAATAATTCTGACCAAAATAAATTCCAATTCCCGCTCCACTTTGTAAGTAAATATTTACTGAACCTTTAGTAGCAACTAATGGATCTACAGTAAATTTAATTGGAGCCGTTGGTCCGGAACCAATTATCATAGAAGATAAATCAATAGCAGGAGAGTTTTGCAAAATATTACCTTCGTAGTATTCTGCATCTCGTAGGAAGAAAGTAACTGGTCCATCTACTCCTCTTTCGAAGAGAGCATTTACAGCAGCAGTAATTGTTGTAAAATTACCACCCGATTTAGATATTGTATAATTACCTTTTAGACCAGCTTGCACATTAACAGAAGAAACTAACAAATTGTTAGCAGGTACTTCATCATCTTGGGCATAAATATATAATTCTACTCTGTAGTTACCTGTTTTTAAAGGTATAAATGGTTCTTGCCAGAAAACATCAGAAGTTCTAATAAATCCACTTGGAATTTCATTTACAGGAATAGTATCATTTTTAACTACAATTCCATCGGGATCTATAATTTTTAATGATGCCCAAGTATCAGAAATATCAGAAACACCATTATTTCTTAATCTTGCTGAAAATCTTACAGGTCTACCTTTGTAAATAATTCCTGTAGGAGAAAGCACTGATAGTAATTGTGCTTCTACTGAATAACCAACTTCGAATAATTTTTTAGGATCTCCTATTCTTGGGAAAATATTATTTGTTAAAAACTTATCTTGATTAGGATTATCAAAATTAACTTCTGCAACTATATTGAACACACCAATAGTTGATGGCTTAAAGAATTGAGCAAATGAAAATTCTCTTTGTTCATTAAAATTCAATGGATTTGATAAAATATCAAAAACTTCTGAATAAGAGCCAACCATTGTACCTGCAGAATTATAAACTTTATAATTTGCGTTAAATTTAGTTACAGGTACTGCCCCTTGGTTTCTTACTAAAATTTTAACAGGAACTCCAGGACCGGAAAATTGATAAATAGAACCTGCAGTATAAACTGGCTCTACAACATCAATCAATGCTAGATCACTCTGGAATGCGATAGTAAATTTAGAAGTAATTGAATGAGAATATGGAGTACCATCAGCATATTCTAAAATTGCTTCAACATTATATTCACCACTTGGAAAATCATCAATATTTCTTAAATCTAAAGCTCCATCACTTAAACGCCCTGCTAAATCTTTTGCGTGTGGCATATCTACACGAATAGCAGTACCAATAGGCTGTGGATTTGGGTTTACTCTTTCACTCGCCCCTAGATTAGGAGCATTAATAGCTGTGTATATAGTTTTAGAATTTGAAGAACCAATTGGTCCTGTAATTTTATATCTGATAGTTATTTCTTTTTGATCGGCACCACGACTTACTCTAACGTGTGGATGTTGACTTCCAGTATATAATTGTCCAGAAGCTAATACAGTGCTTGCGTCAGGATATATACCTGCTAAGCGAGGAGTAGAAGTAAGAGTAA
>Ga0308419_1001060_pt1 | contig 18580 bp, 16 predicted proteins | sample HotsprSampleMS50_FD_203674 | JGI IMG/M metagenome (GOLD analysis project Ga0308419, IMG submission 203674) | Hot spring phototrophic mat microbial communities from Mushroom Spring, Yellowstone National Park, Wyoming, United States - 20090730_MS50 ... | reverse complement strand
AAGACAGCCATTGGAACACCTGGCGAATTGTCAACTTTGCTGAAATTTTAGGTTTTTACGGGCTTGCATACTGGTACACATTCCAGGTTTCGCAGTTGGGGCTTGGGCCAATATGGATTGGCAAAAATGAAGAGGTTAAGCAGAAAACTGCCAGGCTTTTGAAAGAGGGTGCAATCTTTGCGTTTGGCCTTTCGGAAAAGGAACACGGCGCTGATATCTATTCCAGCGACATGATGCTGTATCCCAATGGCGATGGCACCTACCGTGCCAATGGCGACAAGTACTACATTGGCAATGCCAACAAAGCTGCTCTTGTGTCAACATTTGGCAAATTTGCTGATACCGGCGACTATGTGTTCTTTGTGGTGGATTCGCAGCATCCTAAATTTGAATGCATTAAAAATGTTATTCACAGCCAGTCATACGTTGCCGAGTATGCGCTCCACGATTATCCCATTACTGAGGCTGATATCCTTGATAAGGGCAGGGATGCATGGGATGCTTCGCTCAATACTATTAATATCTGTAAATTTAATTTGGGATGGGGTGCGATAGGCATCGCAACACATAGCTTCTATGAAGCGTTGAACCACGCTGCACACCGCAACCTTTACGGCAAGTATGTTACCGAGTTTCCACACATCAGGCAGTTCTTTGTTGATGCATACACACGGCTTGTGGCAATGAAGCTCTTTGCCCTGCGCGCAACTGACTATATGCGTAGCGCCAATGAAAACGACAAGCGGTATTTGCTGTACAACCCAATGGTGAAGATGAAAGTTACCACACAGGGCGAAGAGGTTATTAATTTACTGTGGGATATTATTGCTGCAAAAGGCTTTGAAAAGGATACATACTTCCACATGGCTGCACGCGATATCAGGGCATTGCCAAAATTGGAAGGCACAGTGCATGTTAACATGGCACTGATTATTAAGTTCATGTTTAACTATTTCTTCAATCCAAAAGAATTCCCTGAAATACCACAGCGGCTTGATGCAACCAACGATGATTTTCTCTTCAATCAGGGGCCAACAAAGGGGTTGGGTAAGATTCAGTTCCACGATTACAACATTGCATATAACAGTGTTAACCTGCCCAACGTTGAGATTTTCAAGAAGCAGATTAATGCATTCAAGGACTTCATGATGGGTGCAACGCCGGATAAACAGCAGGCTGAGGATATTGACTTGTTGCTTTCAATTGGTGAGTTGTTTACGCTGGTTGCCTATGGCCAGCTTATACTGGAAAACAAGAAGATCTACAATGTTGAGGATGATTTGATTGACCAGATCTTTGATTTTATGATCAGGGATTTTTCAAAATTTGCATTGCAGATCTATTCCAAGACAAGCAGTACAGCCAAACAGCAGGAGTTGTGCTTAAAGATGATACAAAAGCCTGTGGTTGACCATGATAGGTATAACCGCGTGCTTGAGAAATATGTCTATTCTTTGGTTGATGAATATAAGATGAATGAATAGCGTAATAGGTTAGTGGTCCCAATTTCTTCGGGACTAAGGATCTCAAATAAAACGGCAAGATTCTCCCCAATAAAATCAGGTGATAAAGGGTCTTGCCGTTTTTCTTGTAAATTAGATCCTAAAGTGCTTACACCCCTTAAAATGACTACGCCATTTACATGAGCGAAGCTAAAAATTTATCTGCTGAAATAATACGAATATTGTAAGGAGTGATAATATCTACTCCTGGTTTTTTTACAACCTGATAACAGTAGGGAATATGTATTCTTTCTTTATAATATATCAGGTTATTTGATACGGATGTATCTGACAATTTGGTTTCAACAGCTATCCATGGCTTACTATTAACGGTAAGCAAAAAGTCCACTTCTTTTTTGTCAACATTTCGTAAATACCATAGTTCACATTTATATCCTTCACTATCGTACATAAAGTGGGCAAATTTTAAAAGATGAGTAGCTATCATATTTTCAAAACGAGCAGCTTCATCTTCAATTTCTGACCAATCAATTAAATATAGCTTGGGTTCTTTTTTTATTGACCGTATTTTAGATTTTGTATATGGATATATTCTAAAACAGTAATAGAATGATTCTAAAATACTTAACCAACGTGAGATGGCTTTGTGGCTTACTCCAATATCTTCGCGTAAGGAATTTAATGACAAAGGAGATCCAACACGTTCAGGGAGTATATCACTGAGTAATTTCATATTGCTTATATCTACGATTCTTTCAATATCAAGAATATCTTCTCTGAATAAGCGCTCAATCTTTTCATTATGCCATCGTCTTAGGGTTTTATGATTTTGACTTATACAGGGTTCGGGAAATCCTCCAAAAGTATCCAACTGTAATAGTAAATCATAGTAATTAGTAGGTCCAATAGGTAATTCATCAAAAATCTGAATGTTAGTGGTTTTACCACATAATTCAGCTAATGAAAAAGGATAGAGACGATAATAATGGTATCTTCCCTGAAGTGAATCCCCACCTCTCCGGTAAATATCTAAGCGAGCACTGCCAGTTACTAAAAAATGAAACCGCTCTCTATGTTTGTCAAATTCGCCCTTTATAAAGGATTTCCAGTTTTTGTATTTATGTATTTCATCTAAGATAATAAGCTGTGCATTGCCTGGCCATTGGCTGTTAATTATATCTTTCCTGTCCTGGCGATTATCCCAGTTAAAATATGCTGTCTGTTTATAGAATTGTGCAACAAGTTTTTTTGCAAGAGTGGTTTTGCCAACCTGGCGAGGGCCTCCAACAAATACCATCTTTTGTTGCAGGTCGTTATAGATGGGTTTAGTAAGGTATCGTTGTATTGTCATGTTTTTATTATAATAATGAGTAAATGTAATGTCAAGAAATTTTGCCTGCAGGCAAAAATATTAGCTTATTTTTTTGCTTATAGGCAAAAATATTAGAATTGGCAAAAAGCTGTTTGTGCGCCACATGCCGGATACTTTTTTAAAAAGCCACTACTCATTTGTATTTGTGCCTTATGAATTTGCACTTGACACGATTATATCGTTATACCACTTATCATTACTACTATTGAAAATAAAGAGGGAACACATTATGAAAATGTCAAGATACCTAATCCCAACGTTGAAAGAAGATCCTGCTGATGCAGTTATTACCAGCCATAAGCTCATGATACGTGCAGGCCTTATACGCAAAGAATCGGCAGGGATGTATATCTATCTGCCATTGGGGCTTAGGGTATTACAGAAAATTATTACTATAATCCGTGAAGAGATGAACAAGGCAGGGGCATTAGAGTTTTTAATGCCCGAGCTTACCAATGCCGACTTATGGAAAGAATCAGGGCGCTGGCAGGCAATGGGCCCCGAGATGATCCGCATAAAAGACCGCAATGGGCTGGAGTATGCACTGGCACCAACGCATGAAGAGGCTTTCACCAATGCCATTAGAATGATAGTAACCTCATACAGGGATTTACCCATAAACGCGTACCAGATAAACACAAAATTCCGTGATGAGATACGCCCGCGTTTTGGTGTCATGCGCAGCAAAGAGTTTATCATGAAAGATGCATATTCGTTTGATATTGATGAAGCGGGGCTGGAGCGTTCATATCAGGTTATGCGCCAGACATATCGCAACATTTTCAAGCGATGTGGGTTGGAAACAATTCCGGTAGAAGCTGATACCGGTTCCATGGGTGGCAGCGACTCGGAAGAATTCATGGTTGCATCTGAGGTTGGCGAGGAGGTGCTGCTTTTGTGTGATGCATGCGGCTATAAGTCCAATCAGGAACGGGCTACCTGTGCCTATGAACTATCGCCCCAAAATGAAAAGGAGGAAAAGCTTACCATGGTGGATACACCCAATGTACGGACAATTGAAGAGCTGGTGCAGTTTTTTGGGTGCAGTGCACATACATTTTTAAAAAGCCTTGTGTATGTTGCTGATGATACGCCTGTTATGGCGGTGGTGCCCGGCGACAGGGAAATAAATGAGGTTAAGCTTAAAAATGTTTTGGGAGCAGTTGAGTTGGCGCTGGCACCTGATAGCGTTGTAGAAGATGTAACCGGTGCGCCTGTTGGATTTGCAGGGCCAATACTTCGTGAAGGCAAAACAATACGTATAATCTTTGATACTGAAGTCAAACATATTGTTAACGGCATTACCGGTGCCAATGAAAAGGACAAGCACTACAAAGGCGTAAAGCCGGGCAGGGATTTTGCCATCAAGGAAGAAGCTGATATTACCCTTGTTGTTGCCGGTGATAAATGTCCCCGTTGCGGCTATCCGCTTACTGAGAAAAAGGGAATTGAGGTTGGTCACATATTTAAATTGGGATATAAATACACAAAGGCAATGAATGTCACCGTGCTTGACCAAAATGGCAAGGCAATTACACCAATCATGGGCTGTTATGGTATTGGCGTAAACCGCACCATGGCAGCGGTTATTGAGCAGCATCATGATGAGCGTGGCATTATATGGCCAATGACTGTTGCGCCATTTCAGGTGCATTGCATTAGCCTTGCAAAAAATGATGATGAAGAAAAGTTGGCCGAGCAGGTGTATATGCAATTGCTGCAGGCAGGCATAGACGTACTGTACGATGACCGCAAGGCAAGCCCCGGCTTTAAGTTTGGCGATGCTGATTTAATTGGCATCCCTATCCGCATTACATTGGGCAAGGCATTTTTTGGCGATAGTTCCCAGGTAGAGGTCAAACTGCGCAACAAAGATGAAAAGGTGCTGGTTGCTAAAGACGCTATCGTGGAATATTGCCAGAACCTGATTACCAAAGAGTTGCAGGCGTTAGAATCGTAGATGTATACGCTTACTGTGATATACTTATCTGCATGGGAGAATCTATCTTAATAATCATACTGGTTGTTCTGGCATTGGCGTACATTGTACACTACAGTGCTGCAACATTTAAAAAACCTAAAGATTGTGATTGCCAGCATTGCCCCATTGCTGATTGCAAAGAAAGAAAAGAGCGCCAGTGATGGCGCCCCTGTAATGCAGGAAGAGTTATTACAATTAAAAGCTTATGCGTTGATTTCTACTTCTTCGTTGTGCTTGCTGTTTAATGATTCAATGAATATAACCTGATTTGATACAAGTTTAATCTTTGACTTGTGTTTGCCATTCTCATCCTGCCACCTGTCCTGTTTTAGACGGCCAGTTGCCTGAATCTTTCTGCCTTTTTTTATGTTTTCTGCACATAAATCGGCTAACTTTTCCCATGTTTCAATATCAATAAATGAAACATGAGGTTTTGCTTCGCCTTTTACCGGATGGTCCATTGCAATGGTAAATATACACACAGATTTACCGGTTTTTGTTTTTCGTAAAATGGGATCGTGGATAACTCTTCCTTCTAAATCAATTGGTTTTGACATAGTACCACCTCTTTTGTAGTATAAGATTTTTTGAATCGTCATTATATAAAACGCTTGAAATTGAAAAAATTAAGGCTGGAGCTGAATTTTTTTTATTTTTTTAAAAAAAAATTTACCGTTAATTCCTAAATGTTCTTTATATACAAAAAATAATTAATGTACACTCCCGCCGCCTTCGGCAGCGGGAGTGTACAAGTATTTATGTTCCACAACTCCGCTTAATGCAGGCGAGGTATACATTACTTTAGTTTTACATATTTGTGCTGACGGTTCATTTGAGCACTAACACATATAAATTCCTTACGAAAGTGATATTTATCTATTGACAGGCATTATAAGAATTGATTATGTATTTGAAAAAATTAAGATAAAAGAAACCTAGTAAAGGTAGGAGAAACACATGGCAGAGGAAAAAAAATCACCCAATCAAAAGCTACAGGAAGCATTGAGTGTAAAAAAGGAAAGTGCATGGATTAGATTAAAAGACAATATTAATGCTATATATAATTTTGGTGAGGAATATAAAAATTTTATAGGCAAAAATAAGACTGAGCGCCTGTGCATACGTAGTATGATTGAGATGCTAGATGAGGCCGGATTTTCTTCCATTGCCACAAAAAATGCCTTAAAACACGGTGATACGGTATATAAAAATATTAAAGGCAAAAGCTTAATAGCCTGCAAAATAGGCTCTGACCCCTTGAAGTTGCGTATAATAGGTGCTCATGTTGACTCACCCAGGCTTGATTTAAAGCCGTACCCACTCTATGAGGACGCTGAGGTAGCTTTGTTAAAATCGCATTACTATGGCGGGATAAAGAAATACCAGTGGGTTAATATACCATTAGCCATCCATGGCATTGTCTTTACTAAAGAAGGCAAAACCGTTGAAATCCATATTGGTGAAAATCCGGATGAGCCGCGCTTTATTATACCCGATTTGTTGCCACATTTAGCCAAAGACCAGATGAAAAAAACAGGTGAAACTATTATTGAAGGCGAAGACCTTAATGTTCTTTTTGCCCATATTCCCATTGATGATAAGGATATCAAAGAAAAGGTTAAATTAAATGTCTTAAAGTACCTCAATACTGCATACGGGCTGGCAGAAGAAGATTTCATTGCTGCAGATATTGAGCTGGTTCCAGCTATGCAGCCTGTTGATATTGGCATTGATCGTGGGCTTATTGCAGCATACGGCCAGGATGACAGGGCATGTGCCTTTACGGGGTTTAAAGCACTGCTTGATACAAAGGATTGCAGGGAGACAGTCATACTGTATTTGGCCGACCGTGAGGAAATTGGCTCTATGGGTGATACAGGTGCAGAAAGCTTTGTGTTTGTAAACTTTATGCGTGAGTATATACGAAAGACTGGTATTTCTGCTTCATGGGATGAGCTTTTAGAAAACGCTCTTTCAATATCTGCCGATGTAACTGGTGCTCTTGACCCAACATTTAAAAGTGTCAATGATCCCAACAATGTTTCGTATTTGGGGCATGGTGTCAGCATTGAAAAATATGGCGGGCGGGGCGGCAAATATTCAACCAGTGAGGCTCATGCTGAGTACATGCACTATGTGCGAACATTGGCAGATAAACATGGGATACCATGGCAAACAGGTGAACAGGGAAAGATTGATGTTGGCGGTGGTGGCACCATAGCTATGTTTATGAGCCGCTATGGCATGGATTGCGTTGATGTTGGCCCCTGTATGTTAGGGATGCATTCTCCTTACGAGGTTACATCCAAGGTTGATATATACTGCACATATTTATTGTACAAAGCATTCTTTGAGGATTACCGATAGGTTTTCAAAAATAAAAAAATCTGTAATCACGGAGTAAAAGGTTTGGGTGCACCATGGTTTGATTTTACCCAATGGGTATTGATTTAAACAGTTACTATCGCATACAAATTACTGGTTTAAACCAAGTTCGGTAATTAAGTCTTTTATATTTATAGCCATTATTCCTTTATCAATATAGTAAGGGGTTGGTGTGTTACAAACAATATATGATTTTGTTACCGTATTTGCCCCGTAGTAGTCAATGAGTGCAAAAATATTTTTACAGTCCTTTATTGTAGGATTTTCAGTTAGCTTGCATTCAATTGCTATTATTTTACCTGATGCATGTTCAACAATAAAATCAATTTCTTTCCCGTAAATATCGCGCCAATAGTAGAGATTTTGGCGTTTACCACAAAAAGAGTAATGTTTCATAATCTCATTTGCAATATAGTTTTCAAAGAAATGCCCTGCCATTGAAGAGTTTTGTAATTGCTGTGCATGCTCAAAGCCACATAAAAAGGAAGCTAATCCTGTATCGGTAAAATAAATTTTTGGTGATTTTATTATTCTTTTCCCTCTATTTGCATAGTACGGTTCAACTAAATATACTGCACCTAACGTAGTTAATATAGATAACCACTTCTTTGCTGTATTAACCGAAACGCCAATATCCCGCGCTAAATCAGTGTATGAAAGTAAATTAGAAATTCCTAGCGCACAGGCACGTAAGAAAAGATTGAATTCGCGCAAATCTGTCACCCTAAGAACATTACGGACATCTCTTTCCAGATATGTTGCTACGTATGATGAATACCACAGGTTATAATTTTTTGGGGATGTGTATAATTCAGGGAAACCACCTGAAAAAATAAATTCGTTTTGGGATATGTTAATATCTTTACTTACTTCAAAAAATGAAAGAGGATATAATTGCAAGATTGCACATCTGCCTGCTAAACTTTCTGAAACACCCTGCATCAGGGAAAAATTTTGTGAACCCGTTAATACGTATTGACCGTTTTTACGGTTTTTATCAATAGCAATTTTTAAACCCTGAAAAAGTTGAGGCACATATTGAATTTCATCAATAATGATAGGGGTTGTAAAACGTGTAATGAAATCAAGCGTATTGGTGGCTGCAGCAAGTTGATTTGCAGGCAAATCAAGGGTAATATATGAAGCATTGGGAAACATTTTCTTCAAAAGGGATGTTTTTCCTACCTGCCGTAATCCTGTTAAAAGGAGCGCTGGAAATTGCTCAAAAGCCTGAAAAATAAGGGATTCTATTTTTCTTTCAATCCACATGCAGATATTTTGCAATGCAAATGCAAAAAAGTCAAGCTTAAATTATGGATTTAACCTGCTGTGCAAAATTTCCATAATTTCTTTTATAAGCCCTAAGTATTCATTTTGTGCGGTAACAAACTCTTTTACCAGTGGCTTTTCTATTAACGCTTCACGAAGCTCAATTGATGTGGGGTCATTTTCTATGTTTATTTCACCAGTTCCCATTTTTTCGTTTAACTTTTTGCCATGTTCAACCAGGCGCGATAGTAACTGTAAAGCTTCTTCATCCTCATTCATTTGTGCTAGCAGTGAAAAATAGCGTGTTGCCACCGGATGCTCTGCGATACTTTCGGCAAGTTCTATGGCTTTTTGCTTTATATCTTCAAGATCGCTCATTGTGCGTTTCCCTTTTGTTTGTAGATTGTATCAAAAAATTCTAATACAGGTGCCACTTCACTATCCCAATAGGCAAAGTCATGGGCACATGCGCATGAGTGAAACACAACATTTAATGTAGGTTTTGCCTTTTTCAATGCTTCATAAAAAATTTTTGTCTGGCTAAATGGAACAACAGTATCATTGGTGCCATGGCCTAAGTACAGTGGTATATCCCATTGTGGTATCATATAGTATGGATTGTCTAAGGTTTCCCAGCGTTCTTTGTATTGTTGATATGGTCCATAGACTGCTGTCATTAATTTGTCCTGTGGCATGCGTGTCTGATCGAAATCACCGGAAAGGGAAGCTGCTGCTTTAAATATTGTTTTGTTGTATAGCGCCACAAGCACGGCACCCCTGCCGCCGGTAGATAGACCCATAACGGCATTAAATTGGCTTGGTAAAAGTAAACCCTGTTTTTGCATTTCCGGTATCAGTATATTTTTTATCCACTCTGATCCCGGTGTTTTTGCCCATTTGCGCTTAGTTTCAGGAAAGTATGCTGATTCATAGATAGTCACTGCCATCTCAGGCAGAATAAGATTGTATCCTCGCTTCAAAGCTTCATTGCGCAGTGATGTTTCTTGTAGCCAGCGTTTGCGGCTGAAATTCCAACCCGGCAGCACCAGGATGTTCTTTGCACAGTTACTATCGCTTATAATAATATCCACTGAAATTGCTTTACCTGGATTATCTAATGCATCGGGCAATGAAATTGTATGTACTATCCCTGGTGCTAACGTGCACTGTGCATGCAGTTGCTGTACACGGCATGATAGGAACAAACATGCTGTGAATGTTACAATTATTACAAATAAAAATTTTTTCATTGAATACGTTCTGCTAACATCAGATTGGAATTGCCGATACCGCTGTTGTATCCATACGAAAAAGGCAGTGGCCCTTTTGATAGGGTGTCATATTTTTCTTTAAGCTCTGGCTGATAGCGATGGGCAAACAGTGGCACCGGTTTGGTATAGACTCCAAAAAAAGTTAGTTTCCACTGATAGGGGCTGAAAAATTTAAGTGCCACACCGGAATCATCCTGCAAAATGAGGTCGCTATGCCGCAACGTCAGGTCGCGAATCTTTGTAAATTTAGTGTCGTTATGCATGAGATATGAAGCTGATTTTATGATGGTTGTATAACGCTTGTAGGATTGAAGGTGCGGAATAAAATTGGTATAGTGCGATAGTGAATTATCAATAACATTTATCTGAAAATATCGCACACGTTTTATATAGCCGGTAGTATCCTTGAAGAATATTTCTGCTCCGGGGATGTATTTGTTCTGTTTTGTAACAGGTGGCAGTGTGGTAATAAGGCTATTATCATCAATCCAGATTTTTTTTGCATTTATCACTTCATAATCCAGTTGCCCTAAAAACCACATGATGATGCTTATCATGCTGTTGAACTCATTAGTGCTTACTTCTTTTTGCATATTAATAGTTTTAAAGAAATTCATATTAAGTATTTCATTTAATGATTTGCGCAATCCCCATAATCCTGAAAACACGCGTTCTTTGCTTACAGAATGCGGATCTGGAATTTCACCGCATGGTTCAAGTCCAAACATGATGTATTCATCGCCATCAGGGAAAAACGCAACAGCATTTAAGATATCGGGTCCGCTGAATGGATAAAAGATAGTTTTATTATACTTTGCAGGAAGGTTTTGTTTTCGCCATTGTTCTATTGCATCTAAATTTTTTTGCTGCAAACGGTCCCAGCTTTTTTTCATTTCATCAACATAGGCAACATAGCGCTTATCGGTGGTTAGCTGAAAAAGAGAAGATGAAGGTGATATGGGTTTACCTGCTAAAAATCGTGTGGCTTCAACCAATTTTGTATCAATTGGTGTTGCTGCAAACGGTGATTGTGTGTGTGCTGATGTATCATTATACAGGCTGCATGATACAATGCAAATGATTAAAAATAACAGGTAAGCATGTTTTAATTTTGGCATAGATACCCTTCCAGATAAATTTTATTTTTCAGTTGCACCTGTATGTATGCAGGTTATTATTTATGTCAATGATTTTATTAAAAATAGATGGCACAATGCAATCTATAGTATGATTATTCCATCATTTATAATAATCGATGGGCTTATAGAACGTTACTTTACAGAAAGCAATGGGAATGTTGCACCACCTTCCTTAAATACAGCAATAGTTGCTTTTTTACCCAGGTGCTTGAGGCCTCTTTCAATGACTTCCTGTGGCTGGTTAAACCGCTCAAAAAATCCCAAAGCCTTAACCTCTGCATCCGATAATGAAGGAACATAAAAATAAAGATTATGTGCACGAATGAGCTGCATTGAATAGTAGGTTAAAAACTTCTGTTCAACATCAAGGCCAGGCTTAACTTTTTCAAGAAATCGCAGTACCCGTGCGGGGCCAAGTGTTCGCAAGATAGTACGGGTTAACCATAGTGGTGTTGATTTTTCCGGTAACGGGATATCGTCAAGTCCCCGCTGGGCACGCAAGAAACCCATGACAATGCCTTTTGGCCTCAAGGCAGGAAGGGTATTGCCCACACATTTCATGCTCTGTTTAAAATTAATGTCCATGGGTGCTGAATTAGTGATAATGCCATCCACCTGTTTTTGTAGCAGCAATCCGCATATGGTTTTGGTAAAGGCAACTGCTTCCCTGTGGCAATGAATTGGGTGGCCAGCAAAACAGGCAATGATTTCCTTCTTGCTATTAAGAACAACATTAATGCAGAATATCTCAGATTTTATCATGTTGAAAGTTTCTTCAAGGTCAAGCCTGAAAGAATTGTTTTCTGCATCAACGGCAACCCTGTTAAAGCGATATGGTGGTTCAGCAATAATTGAATGGTGGTGCCCAATGGTTTCAGCATATGCAACACCAGGCAGTATATTTTTAAGCCCGCCACCAAATCCTGCCCATAGGTGTGGCTCAACAAGGCCTATGAGTATAACAAGATTAGCATCTTTCAGGTGATGGTTTAAATATACATCAACTCCATGTGATGTTTTGCCAAAGTATGCATTTTTACTCTTATCAAATGCATTATGGTTTTCCCATTTTACCTGCCCAATATTTTTTTTTACCAATCTTTTCTTCCATTTCCTCTTTCTTCATTGGTGTGTGAATACCTAATGCCGGAATAACAATAGCGTTGTTCTTTGTGTTACATCCGCCCTTTTTTAGTGCATCCAGCACAATATCAAAAAACTTATACGCAGGAGTAGGGCGGGTATTGTCGTCAACTACAATCACAACTTTTTTATTTTTTAAATTGTGTTTTTGAATTGGCTTAGCAGCAACTGGATTGGCCATAGCCCTGGCAACAATGTCTTTTTCATTTTGTTTTTTGGGCGATAGTTCATGTTGATGTTGTGGAATGATGACATCCCAACTGTTAGGAATGTCTAATGATATGTGGTTAGTGCCCCATGGTAAATCTATTTTCATGGCAACCTCCAGATAGTATTTGTGTTAACGTACTCCTTCTTTGGCAGAGAAAGTTTGTACATTAATAATCATGCAATACGCATAATACATCATTGTTAATTTTTATTATATAACCATATATGTTGTATGTCAATATCATTTATTGTTAATGGTTTAAAATTATATAACTAACCCATTGTTAAGTTCTAAAAACATTTTTATGCATAAGTAATGATACGAATGCGACTATTTTTTATATTAAATTATTTTTAAGTAATAAATACTGTTATTTTTTAGTCATTTTGACGGACAAAGGAGGGTTGAGTGATTTTATTTTTTTAGGAGTTGCTGAGAATAATTTATTTGTAGATTTTTTACGGATATGATTATTATATAACTAGATTAATAAAAAAGGGTGAAAAAATGTCAAAACGACCTGGATGGTGGCTGTATATACTGGCAAAGATATGGCCAATAACCTGGATAAGTGCTCAGGCTACGCAGAGTAAACTAATTGGGCCTTTAATTGCAAAAACCTTAGTGCCCTTTTTTAGTAAAAAAAATCTTAATATCACCTATCTGCCCATAAATATAACTATCGCTCCGCAAAGCACTCCAGTGCCGTTACGCATTGTTGAAGAAATCATACGGCGTTCTGCGCATCGTGTAATCATTAAGCGGTGTACATGCAGGGATGCAAAACAATGCAGTGAACACCCTATTGATTATGGATGCATGCTTATGGGACAGGGTGCAATGGAGATTGACACTCGTATAGCTTTCCATGTTGGAATTGATGAGGCGATAGCTCATTTGCATAAGTGTGTTGATGAAGGGCTCATCCCCATGATAGGCAGAGTAAAGATTGACAACCTGATATGGGGAGTGAAGGATACTGGTAAGCTATTAACCATGTGCTTTTGCTGCAGGTGCTGCTGTACCATACTTAACTCAGGGAAATATTTGCCACAGGAAGCTTCACAGTCAATTGTACGGCTTAAAGGCGTAACGCTATCAGTAAATTATGATGCATGCACAGGATGCGGTACCTGTGTTGATGAATGTTTTATGGATGCAATACGCATTGTTGATGGCAAGGCAGTTCATAACGATGCATTGTGCAAAGGCTGCGGCCGATGTGCTAAAGTTTGCCCACATGAGGCAACAACAATAACAGTTGATAACATTGATGCAGCAATTGATGAAATTAATACGCGCATCAAGCACTATGTACGGTATGAATAGTATTTTTTTATTTTGATTGCTGATAATAACAGCGTTGTTACAGGCGGATTAAGATTTATAGTTATCAATTCATCATGAATTAGTCGCATGAACTATAGAAGCAATAGATTCTTAAAACAAGTTCGGAATGAAATTTATGGAATTATATTTGAAAGGGAGGCAAAAATGGTTTCACACAAATATTTTTGGTATTTTTTAATGATTGGTGCACTTGTTCTTTGGGCTTGTGCTGTTGCGCTCTATTTTTTGTTCCCTACGTCGGATTATAAAGCAGTGTTGCTTATTGCACTGTTGATTGTACACTGTGGGGAAATTCCATACACGCTTAAGCTGCTTAAAGGCAAACTGTCGCCGGTAACTATCGCCGCAAAGACTTTTTTGTTTGGATTTACCTGGTGGCTGCCATTCAATAAGGGCATAGTAAAGGGATAGCACCATGTTCAGGTACGGGCCATCAAGGCTGTTTGTAAAAATTGCGGTGGCGCTATCATGGCCAATCATGATTTTAGGCAAGCGCCTGAGTTCATATCCAATTCTAAAACATATCATTAATCCATTTTTTAAATATCCATACAATGAAGTAACAGCGGTACCTATTAATGTCTCAATAGCTCCCGCACAAAGTGTTACGCTGCCCGTTGAAGTGCTTGCTGAGGTTATTCGCAGGGTAAAGCACATTTTTATTTTAGATGAATGTATATGCCGCGGTTTGCTCAATTGTGATAATCATCCCAAAACGATTGGGTGCATGGCCTTAGGTGAGGCAAGCGTACGGATTCATCCTTCGCATGGTCATACAGCATCTACACAAGAGGCAATTGAGCATATACATAGGGCAGCTAAGGAAGGATTGGTTGCAAGTGTTGCGCATGTGTGGATTGACCCTGTTGCATTCTGGTCGGTGCCGTTTAATAAACTCATGTTTATATGCTTTTGCGATGATTGCTGCTGCCTGTACCGCACGCACATGAAAAAGCGTGGTGAAAACCTGAATAAGGCATATAAAAAATTACCAGGTGTTACGGTGAGTGTTAATTTTGATCTATGTAATGGATGTGGGGTTTGTGCTGACAGTTGTTTTGTTGCCGCCATACAGATGAAGGATGGCATGCCTGTAATTGGTGATGATTGCAAAGGCTGTGGGCGCTGTGTTAAAGTTTGCCCGGTGCAGGCAATCACAATAAATTTTGCGGATAAAGAAACTCTAGTGAACAATTTAGTACAACGTATTAGTAAAGTTGCGGATATAGGATTATAAGTCTGTGTACAAATGTTGTTACGGCACATTAGTTGTAGCATTACACCACTGTGCATTGTTTCTTGAAATTTTATTTCTACATAGATATATTTGTTAAATAAACATAAAAAATGGGGATAGTTGTATGAAAATAGAGCAGCGTGTTAATTACGGGTACGTCATCTATGATGTAACCGGCGATATTACATACGACAACTTCAAAGAGGTAGAAGACTACATTAAAAATACTATTCCGGATAATTTTAATAATGTCGTTCTCAATATTGAGCGGGTACCTTACATTAATAGCTCTGCATTGGGCTGGCTGGTTAAATTAATGAAGGAAATTACAATTGCAGGATATCAGTTTTTTTTAATGAATGTTAATCAGGAAATCATGGGGTTATTAAAGCTTACCAATACATTGCAGTATTTTAAGATTATTCCCAATGAGCAGGTATTGGTAGAAAAAGAAAAAAAGAAAGAATTGGACAAGATATTGAGCAAGGTTGAAGAAGAACAGTAGTTATGCATTAAAAGATTTGAATATGCTGTAGCTTTCAGTTCCCACGATGTTTGGATTGAGATTTTCTACAATAGTATAATCTAAACCAAATCCCACTAAAAATGGCAATGCTTCTTCTACCACGGGTAGAGGTATGTACTCGTAGCTATGCATACAGGTGGTAATGACGGTGCTTAAAAATTCATGCATCATTGCATCGTCAAAGATAAAATTGCCGGTGTCATCGTATAGTGGCATGGTAAATGAAAGCATTGACGGTATATCGCCGGTGGTAAAGAACACATCAATTGCGTTGCCATGATTGGTAACATTTGCCACCTGCATAATGCCTGCGATATCATCGCTTAAGGATAATGCTTTGCAAAGTTCCCTTTTTTGGTAAAAGGCAAATTCCTGGTCAATGTTGGCAATGTATATGCGCACGCCTGAGATTCTTGTTGCAGTTACTATCGCCCCCATTTCTTTTTGTGTATGTGGATATACCTTAGCTGATACGTTACCTGTGGCTGTATAAAAGCCAAATTTTTTTGTGGCCATGTGTACAAAGCAGCCAAACCGTGACAAAAGCGGTGCAAGGCCAAAACGCACAAATCCTGTTGAATGAGAATACTGGCAATGGGTTACGCCCGTAAACTGGATGTCTGACTGCACAGCGTTGCGTGATAATGCCGGTGCGATAGTTAAAAAGATATCAGTAACAGGGCAAAACGGATGCAGGGCGATAGTTGCTGTTAAAGGAGGCAATTGGCTGGATCTAACGGTGATGTTGCCATCACTATAGGTAATATCAAGTGAAAGTTGTTTGAGCACGGACACGATATCATGTAGGTGCCTGTTGTAATAGGTGTGGGCAAGTAGGGATGCATCAATGGTGATGGTGCATTCTCTTTGCAGCACAAGCGAAAGTGCAAGTGCATGGCGAACTGCTTTACATGTTGTTGCGTGTATGTGCAACATTATTATATTGATTTTTCTAAGTATGGCTTTAATACATCAGGGATGGTTATACTGCCATCTTTGGTTTGGTAGTTTTCCATTATGGCTGCTAATGTGCGCCCTGCGGCGAGCCCTGAACCATTGAGTGTGTGCACAAGCGCTGGCTTTTCGCCTTCTTTTTTGCGATAGCGTATGCGTGCACGGCGTGCCTGATAATCAATAAAATTGGAACACGATGATATTTCTACATAGCGGCCAAGTCCGGGCATCCACACCTCAATGTCGTATGTTTTGGATGATGATGCGGAGGTATCAGCACTGCATAACAGCACAACGCGGTAATGAAGATTTAATAGCTGCAGCACTTCTTCGGCATCGGCAACAAGCTTTTCAAGCTCATCAAATGAAGTCTGTGGCTCAACAAATTTTACCAGTTCAACCTTTTGGAACTGATGTACACGGATTAGTCCACGGGTGTCTTTTCCTGCTGCACCTGCCTCGCGCCTGAAGCATGATGATTGCATTGTGACATAGATGGGCAGGTCTTTGCCATCAAGGATTTCATCGCGGTAAAGGTTAGTAAGGGTAACCTCGGCGGTAGGGATTAATGAAAGCGCATCGCGTTCAATACGGTAGTACTCATCCATAAATTTAGGATATTGGCCAGTGCCAATCATGCTGTCGTCATTGACAATAAAAGGGCCAAATATTTCAGTGTATCCATGCTTTTTGGTATGCAAATCCAACATAAAATTAATGATAGCGCGCTCAAGCTGTGCGGCTAAACCTCGATACACGTAAAAGCGTGCACCTGCTATCTTAACACCGCGCTCAAAATCCAGTATGTTAAGCTTAGTGCCAAGGTCATAGTGGGGCTTTGGGGTGAAATCAAACTGTGGTTTTTGCCCCCAGGTGCGTACAACCACATTGTCGTTTTCATCATTGCCTAAAGGTACTGAATGATGCAAAATGTTTGGAATTGAAAGCATTAATGTATTATATGTTTGTTCAATGCTTGCAATGTCTTCTTCGTATTTTTTTATGTCATCACCAATAGCGCGTACTTTTTCCATTAACTCCGCAGGGTTTTCCCCTTTTTGCTTTAAAGCTCCTACCTGCTTTGAAAGGGTGTTGCGCTGTGTACGTAGCTCATCAATTTTTGCAATGAGATTTCGGCGTTTGGCATCAAGCTCTTCTAATTGCGCAACATCAACAGCATCTTCCATTTTGCGGATTTTCAATGTGTGCTTAACAAGGTCAATATTTTCACGGACAATTTTTGGGTCAATCATGGTAAAACCTCTGGTAGTGATGGTATAACATAGATAGCAATAGAATAAACACATTATCCATAATGCAAGATGATTATTGAGAACCAGTATTTATTCCTATGAATAAATTAGTATAAAAACAAGTCAAATTCCCACATTTGGCGGGAATTTGTATTAGCCATTATTTTTGCAAAAAAATGTATTTATGAATTAACTGTGATTTAAAACAATTATTTTGAATTAATTTTGTCAAGAAACAAAGTAAAATTATTCAATTAACCCATACGATGTGCAGAATGAAGCACCTATATACACAGATTGACTATCACCGTTGTATTTTTTACCATTAGGAAATTCCAACGTTGCATACCCATAAGCGCACTCAATAAATATGCCTACATAAGGTAGTATTCCAAAATCAATGCCTGCGCCAAATTGGTAGCCAAAGGATGAAGTGCTGGTCTCAATCCTTCGGTTCTGACCACTGTCGTTATAACTTATCATAGGACCACATTTTGCCAATTGACCCAATACAAAAATATATGGTTGAATGGTTATGGCAATATAAAAAGTATATTCGTATCGAATTCCTGCACATATTGATTCAAGAAAATAGTCAGATGAGAACGGATCTGTAGCAATGGTTGCATTAAACAATTGTTCAAACAATGGCGTTCGCTCATCCGGTGATGGTAAATCAGCTTTACGACCATGAGTCCGCAACCTAACCATCAAGTCCAAGCCATTGCCGTTTTCATTTCTGAAACGCCAGGGGAAAAATCTATAAAAAGAACAGGCTTTTCATCCTCAAATAAATACTCTATATCATCATCGAATTTACTGTTTACACTAAATCCCGCTCGCAAAAACGGTGCGCGCCACTTTAACTTTTGCTCCCATGTGTACTCCTTCTTTATTGTACATGCAAGCTTTTTGGCTTCATCTTCTATAAACGCCTGAGGTGGAAGTTTTGATATAAATAATACTTCTGATTTGTTTATATGGAATTCCTCTGCACTTTGTAGCTCAATACGGCAGGTATAGCTT
>Ga0308419_1001058_pt1 | contig 18602 bp, 17 predicted proteins | sample HotsprSampleMS50_FD_203674 | JGI IMG/M metagenome (GOLD analysis project Ga0308419, IMG submission 203674) | Hot spring phototrophic mat microbial communities from Mushroom Spring, Yellowstone National Park, Wyoming, United States - 20090730_MS50 ... | reverse complement strand
AATTATATTTAATCTGTAATATACCAACTTTATTTGTAATACCTGTATATATAGAATCCTTACAATTATTTAAACAAAATACTGTAACTTTAGCAAATGATATTGGATGATTATTCTCATCATCGATTAATTTAATATTATGCTTAGCAAATAATAAATTTATACTTAATAAAAAAATTAAAAAATATCTCATTTTATTAATTATTTGTTAATAATTTATTCAAATATAATATTAATAGACTAATAATTTGTTATAAAATTGTAGGTTAAGCTTATTATAGATTGTATTTTGAGATACTTCTAATAAATCACCTGCTTCTAAGTTCTCTAATGTTAAGTTATTAATTTTTGTTCTTATAATTCTTAAAGTGGGAAAACCTACTTTAGCAGTCATTTTTCTTATCTGTCTATTTTTACCTTCTGTTAAAACAATTTCCAAAATAGAAGTAGGAATGTTTTTTCTAAACCTTATAGATGGTCTACGTTCGGGCAATATTATTGTTTCTAATCTTATGATAGAATCTGCTTTTACTTTAAAATTCTTATTTTTTACTTTGATAATTACTCCATTCAAAAGTTCATTAATAGCAAAATCATTGATTAATCCTTCAACTTGTACTAAATAAGTTTTTTTTACTTTATATTTAGGCGAAGTAATGATTTTATGGAGATATTTATCATTTGTAATTATTAATAATCCTTCACTATCATAATCTAATCTTCCTATCGGGTAGCAATCTTTATCAATTTTTATAAAGTCAGATAAACATAAGCGTTCATCTTTTTTTGAAAATTGACTAAGCACATAAAATGGTTTATAAAAAATATAATATTTAAACATAAATTATTTAAAAGTTTAATGTAAACATATGTTAAAATTTTTTAATTTTGAAACAAATAATAAAACATTTTTAATTTTTTGGATAATAAATATGTCAACTTTCAAACCATTAAAAGCTTATAGACCAAAACCAGAATATGCTTCTAAAATTGCTGCTCCTCCATATGATGTCCTTAGTTCTGACGAAGCGAGAGAAATGGCAAAAGATAATCCTTTATCTTTTCTTCACGTAGGTAAACCCGAAATTGACTTAGATCCATCAATTAACATTTATGACCCAAAAGTATATGAAAAAGGTAAAGAAAATCTATGGAAGTTAATAAATGAGAATTATTTAATAAATTATGAAAAACCATCATATTATATTTATGCTCAAACTATGAATAATAGAACACAATATGGTTTAGTAGGTGTATGTTCTATTCACGATTATTGGAATGATATTATTAAAAAACATGAAAAAACAAGAAAAGATAAAGAAGAAGACAGATGCAATCACGTAAGAGTAACAAATGCACATACAGGACCAATATTTTTAACTTATCCTGATAATCAAATCATAAATAAAATAGTCAATGAAATAGTTAAAAATGAACCTGAAACCGATTTTATTGCAGATGATGGAATTCGTCATCAAGTATGGATAATTGATAATAATGAATATATTAATCAAATAGAAAATGAATTTCTTAATATTCCATATCTTTATGTAGCAGACGGACATCATCGTTCTGCAGCAGCAGCTATAGTAGGTAAAGAAAGAATGGAAGCAAATCCTAATCATAGAGGTGATGAAGAATACAATTATTTCCTTTCCGTGTTATTTCCAGCTTCTCAATTATATATTATGGATTATAATAGATTAGTTAAAGATTTAAATGGCTTAACGAAAGAAGAATTTTTCGACAAATTATCAAATGTATTTACTATTAATCGCTATAGTTCTCAATATAAACCTGATAAGAAAGGAAAAGTAGGTCTATATATAGATAATCAATGGTATGAACTAGAATTTAAACAACAATTTACAGAAATAGATGATCCCGTGGAAAGTTTAGATGTGGCGTTATTACAAAAATATGTTTTATCCCAAATATTAGGGATAGATGATCCAAGAACTAGTAAAAGGATTGATTTTGTTGGTGGTATAAGAGGACTATCTGAACTAGAAAAAAGAGTAAATAGTCGCGAAATGACTTTAGCTTTTGCAATGTATCCTACTTCAATTAATGAATTAATTGCAATAGCAGATGCTGGAAAGATTATGCCACCAAAATCTACTTGGTTTGAACCTAAATTAAGAGATGGTCTTTTCGTTCATTTTTTAGATTAATATTCTGCAATCTAAGGAGAGTAAAAACAAAATTACTCTCCTTATGATTCTACTAAATTTTTGTGTAAAACAAATCTTGGAATTTTTGCTTCAAACATAGTTCCATCTTTCTTTACAAATTGATAAGTACCTTCCATCGTACCCCAATCAGTATCTAAAGGACAATAACTAGTATATGTAAAAGATTGACCTTCTTCTAATTCAGGGAAATAACCAACTACACCCTCGCCAAGAACTTCTTCTTTATTTCCATCAGCATCTATTATAATCCAATGTCTACTTAATAATTTAACCCATTCATTATTCAAATTTTCTATTGTAATAGTATAAGCAAAGTAATTCCTATCATGTGGAGTTATTACTTCTTCCGATATATAAGCAGTTGTAACACTAATTTTAATTCCATTGGTCGTTTCTGTGAAAATTTTTTTCATTGGTATTTTTTTAATAAATTTATTAATGCTTTTTCTAAGTTATCATATTCGAAATTGTATCCATTTTCGATAGCTTTCTTTGGTATTACTCTATTACTATTTAAAACCATAGCTGATGATTCGCCTAAAATAATTTTTAAAATAAATTCGGGAACTTTAAAAAATGAAGGTCTTCTTAAAATTTTACCAATCGTATGTGAAAATTCATCCATAGTTACAGGGTTTGGAGCAGTTAAATTAATTGCACCATTAATATTATTTTTTTGAATTATAAATACAAATAATTCAATTAAATCATCTATATGAATCCACGACATCCATTGTTTACCTGTTCCAAGAGGTCCACCTATAAATAATTTATATGGTAATAGCATTTTTACTAAGGCTCCTCCTTCTAAATCTAATACAATTCCTATTCGTGCATAAACTTTTCGGATATTGTTACTTAATTTCGTTAGTTCATTTTCCCAATCAATAGTTACTTTAGCAAGGAATCCTTCTCCACAGGGAGAATTTTCATCTATAATTTTATCAAAAGTATTACCATATACACCTATAGCAGATGCATTAATAAATAATTCAGGTTTTAATTCATAAATATTTAAAATCTCAACTATCTTACGTGTAGTAAGTATTCTACTATCATAAATTTCTTTTTTATATTCTTCAGTCCATTTTTTGCCAGCAATAGAAGCACCTGCTAAATTAATAATTATAGTATTATTATCAATTATATTTTTAAATTTATCCTCATCGTAGCTTATATGTTCAATTGATACTTTAAATTTTTTTTCTGATTTTTTTACATCTCTCGATATTGAATAAACCTTAAAACCTAAATCATAAAGTTTGGTAACTAATTTAGAACCTATTAAACCAGTTGCACCTGTTATTAATACTTTTTTATTCATAAATTAATCTTCTAAAGTTGTTAAATTTCCTAAATCTTGCCCTAAAGCTTTAGCTTTTAGAACTCTTCTCATAATTTTTCCTGACCTTGTTTTTGGTAGAGTGTCGACGAATTCAATTTTTTCGGGCTTCGCAATAGGACCTACTTCGTGACTGATATGTTGCTTTAATTCTTCTATTAGTGATTCTGATTTTTCGAAGCCTTGTTTTAGAGTTACATAAGCATATATTACATTGCCTTTTAATTCATTAGGAATACCAATTGCAGCTGCCTCGGCAACAGCATAATGACTTACAAAAGCACTTTCAATTTCAGCTGTACCTAAACGATATCCAGATACTTTGATTACATCATCTACTCTTCCTATAATCCAAATATATCCGTCGTCATCTCTTTTGGCACTATCGCCTGTTAAATAATACCCAGGATATTTACTATAATACTGACTAATATACCTATCAGGGGCATTAAAAATAGTCCGCATCATTGCTGGCCATGGAGTTTTTATAACTAAATACCCTTCTTCATTATTCTGTACTGAATTACCATTCTCATCTAATATATCTATTTCAATTCCAGGTAATGGTTTACTGCCTGAACCAGGTTTTAAAGGCATAGTAGGGAATGGAGCAATTATATGCATACCAGTCTCTGTTTGCCACCAAGTATCTATTATCGGACATTTTCCCTTGCCAATAACATTGTAATACCATTTCCAAGCTTCGGGATTAATTGGCTCGCCTACACTGCCTAATAAACGTAAAGAAGATAAATCATGTCTATTTACCCAAGAATCACCAAATCTCATAAAACCTCTGATAGCTGTTGGTGCAGTATAAAATATATTAATACCATATTTTTCTATCATAGACCACCATCGGTTAGGATATGGATAATATGGTGCACCTTCATAAATAAATTGTGTAGCACCTGCTAAAAGTGGTCCATAAACTATATAACTATGACCAGTAATCCATCCTGGATCAGCAGTACACCAATATCTATCTTCTTCGTGAATATCAAAAATATATTTCATAGTAAAGTAAGTACCAACCATATAGCCACCGTGTGTATGCAATATTGCTTTTGGTTTACCAGTAGTGCCTGATGTATACAAAATAAACAAAGGGTCTTCAGAATCCATTACCTCTATAGAGCAATTTTGATAAGCTATTGGTAAATTAAGTAATTCATGATACCACATATCTCTACCAGGTTCCATATATATTTCCTGTCCCGTTCTTTTAACTACGACAACGTGCTCTACAGTTCCTGCTCTTGATAGTGCTTCATCAGCAATTTGTTTTAGATTAATTATTTTACCTTTTTGATAAGCACCATCAGAAACTATAAGTAATTTACTTTGACTGTCTTCAATTCTTTCTGTAAGTGCTTCTACTGAAAATCCTCCATAAACTACAGAATGCACTGCTCCAATCCTTGCACAAGCTAACATAGCAATTACAATTTCGGGAACACGACCCATATAAATTGTAACTTTATCACCTTTCTTCACACCCATACTTTTAATAATATTAGCAAATTGACATACTTCGCGATGTAATTTGAAATATGAATATGATCGAAATTCACCAAATTCACCTTCCCATATTAGTGCTAATTTATTTCTCCTAAATGTTTTGATATGGACATCTAAGCAATTATAAGCGATATTTGTTTTAGCTTCGGTAAACCATTTATAAAAAGGTTTATTAAAATCATCAATTACTTTTTTCCAATTATCGAACCAATATAGTTCTTTAGCAATTTCTTCCCAAAATAGTGATAAATTTTGTTTTGCTTTTTGGTCTAAAATATCTCTATTTTTTATATTAGCGTAATTTATTACTTCTTCAGAAGGATAATAAAACTCAGAATTCTGATTATCAGTCATATTTTGCTCGATATATTAAACATAAAACAAATGCAATAATAATAAAAAAAATATTATTATATTTAATTTTTATTAAATCATAATGTATAAACATTATTTTATATTATTTTATTTTATTATATATTTTGCTGCATATTCACAAGACAATCAATATAATGTTCCTAAAAAAGAAAAAGATTTAATAATTTATGATAATTATTTAAAAGATAAAAGATATCAATTAGGATTATCATATTTTAATCAAAAAGCTAATTCGATTTATTATAAAGATAATAATACAATATATTACATTGTAGATAAAATTACAAAAAAACTTTTTAATCCACAACTGAATGTAAATACTTTAGAAATTTATAGTAAATTAAATTTCTTTAAAAATTGTTCTATTAATATTCGAATTCCTTTATCATACTATAATTTATATGAAGAATACCAATCATATTTTGATTCTTTGTTAAAAGAGAATATACCAAAATCAAAAAAAATGGAAACTTCTTTTTATAACATAGATTATATTAATTTAGAAATAAAATATAATTTATTTAAGAGTAATTTAATATTAGATTTAATTTTAGGATCTGATATTCCTATTATTAATAAAGAAAGTAATGAAAATAAAATTAATATTGTTTATCCTTTTGCTATAAATACAAAACTACAATCTACAATAAATTTTGAAAAATTTCATTTAATTTACGATTTGTCATATATAATTAGGAATAATAACTTTTCAGATAATATATATTCTACAATTACATTTGGTATCTATACAATACCCGAAACCTACATTTCTTTAAAGGGAATATTTAATAAAAGTCTTAATAAAATAGAAAATACTTTAGATATTTATAAATTAGCAAATAATGAAGATTATATCGATACTCAAATTTCCTTTGGATTAATAATTTATGACGATATAAATTTAGATTTAAATTATAGGCTAAGAGCTTACGGAAGAAATACTTGGAATTTAACTGGATATAAATTAGGTATATTTTATAAATTTAATTAATGTAACATATTTTTTTAATATTCGTTAATATTTTTATATTTTTGTTAAATTGGAGAAAATTATTGAAAATTAAAAGTTTATATAAATACATATTGATTTTGGCTACATTCATAGTAAGTTTTGATGTTTATTCTCAAACAAAAGAAGCTTCATCTTTATTAGAAATTTACAAAATTCCTAATGATAATATATTAATTGAGTCATTATATAATGATGAATCAATTATTTATAAAAAAGATGGTAAAGCTTCATATTATTGCAATAAATTTCATACGAGAAAAACAGCAAATGGTGAGCGATATGATAAAAATCTAAATACTGCTGCACATCGTTCATTACCTTTTGGTACAATAGTAAGAGTAGTGAATAAAACTAATAATTTATCTACTTTAGTAAAAATTAATGACAGAGGTCCTTTCATACGAAAAAGAATTATAGATTTGTCTCGGAAATCTTCTGAGGAAATATTAAATTATGGTGTAGTAAATGTTAGTATATACGCTTTTATACCTGGAACTGCTAATTTTTCCGCACCAAATAATTATATTGCATATTCTTTATCAGATAATCCATTTATAATTAATACATCTAATATTAATGTGATAGACACATATGATGATTTTCAAGAAATTTATGAGGATTATAAAAAACTTTTGAATCATAATTCCGAACTAAATAAAAATCTTTTTATTTTAGTTGATATTAATGAATATAACTTAAATCCTTCTAATGTAAGTTATCTATTAGGTGTTCTTAAAACATTTGAACCTAAAAAAATCCCTTTCAGTATAGCTGAAAAAGATAAGAAGTAATTTTATTTTAATAGTTAGAATTTTATTAATTAGCATTTATTTCTTAAATTTACTTTAAATTTATAACAAATTTTTAAAATTTTTTGAAATTAATGGAGAATCTAAAGTGAAAAGATTAATTTTAATGTTAGTAGCATTGTTGATAGGAGCTTTTTCTTTTCAAAGTTTTCAATGTGCTTCAAAAAATCTAACAACAGCTAAAGTTGCTTATACACAAAAAGATTATAATAAGGCAATAGATTATCTAAACAAAGAAATTCAACTTAATCCAAATAATGCTGAAGCTTATGCAATATTAGCTGATATTTATAAAGAACAAGGTGATTACAAATTAGCAGCTGAAAATGCAAAAAAAGCATTAGAATTAGCAAAAACAGAAGATTTACGTAAAAGAGAAGAAAGTTTGATTCAGACCATTTGGATAGAATGTTATAATAACGGAATTAATTTATTTAATACTTATAATGGTAAAAACAAAGAAGTGTTAGATGATGCAAATAAGTTTTTTGATATAGGTCTTATGGTAAGACCAAATATTTTAGATTTCTACAAATTTAAAGGTATGATTGCAGAATTAAAGGGTGATACTTTAAAGTCTGTGGAATATTATAAAGCATATGTTGATGGATTAAAATCCAGTTTACAAATTGCTAAGGAAAAAGGTTTTTTTCTTGGGATGCCAAGAGAAAAATTATTAAGAGCTATCGGAGAAAAACCAATCAATACTATAACTAAAAAAACTGAAGCATTTGATACAAACTTTGTTGATATTTTCAAAATTAATAATAAAGAATTATATACTTTTTCTAATGCAAATGATGATGGTATAAAAGAATTAGTTTATTGGAATTACGATCCAAATCCTAATCTACCAAATGAAGAAAAAATGATGCAATTCTCAATTAGTTTAGATCCGTTTAGTGCTTTAGCTCAATATTATTATTTTAATAAAAATTATGATAAAGCATTCGAATATATTGACCAAATAACCAAATTAAATCCTAATAATCAGGAAGCATTAAGATCTAAATTAGCTCTTTATCAAGAAATGGGAAAAACTGATGTTGCTCTTAATGAAGCAGAATTTTTAGTTAAAACCGATTCTAATAATGAATCAAATTGGGCTCAATTAGGTGATTTATATCAAAATCTGAAAAGATATGACGACGCTATAAAAGCTTATGAAAAAGCTTTAGAAATTAATCCGAATTATGATATAGTGCTTAGAAATGCTGGTTCCGCATATAAAAATAAAGCCTCGGTAATACAAAAAGAGCAACAGGATAGAGCTGATAGAGAAAAAGCATATAAACCTAATCCTGAAGAATATTTCCCATTATTAAGAAAATCTGCGGAATATTTTACAAAAGCTCTTAATACACCTAAATATAATACTGATTTTATTGTTATGGGAGAATTAGCAAATATTTATATGGTAACAGGACAAAATGCAGAATTAAATAGAATTACAAAAACATTAGAAGGAATAAATCCACTTATTGAAAATAAAGATAAAGAAAGATACTATTTGATATTATTAAATATATATAGCTTTACTAAAGATACTGCAAAACTAAGAGAAATTGAAGATAAGTTAAATAAACTAAAATAAGGATGTAAAATATGTCAGAAAATAAAAATCAACAACCACCACAACAATTAAATATAGAAATTGGCGAAAAAGAAGCTGAAGGTATTTATTCTAATTTAGCTATAATATCTCATTCTGGTGCTGAATTTGTAATTGATTTTACAAGATTATTACCAGGAATACCAAAAGCTAAAGTTCAAGCACGAATTATTATGACTCCTCAACACGCAAAATTACTTTTAAGAGCTTTAGCTGAAAATATTACCAGATATGAAAAAAACTTTGGTAATATTAACGTAGATGGACCAGTAAATTTTGGTGGATTTGGGGATTTTGGTAACGGAAATCCAATAATAAACTAAATGAATATCAATCAAAAGGCTCTTTAGCTAAAGTTTTTGAGCCTTTTTTTATTCTTCTTTAGCAAATTTTAATAATTCCTCACCTTTTAATCTATAAATCAACCAATCATTAAGGCATTTTGCACCAATATTTTCATAAAATTTTCTTGCTGGATTCCAGTCCAAAACTGTCCATTCTAATCTACCGTAATTTCTTGAGATGACAATATTGGCAAGTTCTTTTAATAATGTTTTGCCGTTTCCTTTATTACGAAAATTTTCCAATACAAATAAATCTTCTAAATAAATACCTGGCTTAAACTCGAATGTAGAAAAATTTGTAAAAAATAAAGCAAATCCAACAGGAACTTCATTATATTCTGCAATAAGAACTTCTGCCAATTTTTTGTTACCAAATAAGTACTTGTTTAAGTCTTCTTTGTTTTTAGTAAATGCGTGTTCTAAATTTTCATAAATAGATAATTCTAAAATAAAATTAAAAATAATATCAATATCTTTAGGCTCTGCAAATCTAATATTGATCATACACCACGAACCTTTTCGATTGCCCATCTGAAAACTTTTAAATATTCTAATGCTGTTTGAGTAGAAGAAAAGTTACATCTCATAGAATTTTCTCTTATTAAATCCCAATGCGGTTGATTCTCATAAACAGATAATGCTCTTCTTATTGCAAATGCCATATCATCGGCATTATATTGCCAAAATAAAAATCCCCATCCATCTGCATTATCAAAATTATATTCTTTTACAGTATCTGCTAATCCACCCGTCATTCTTACGATTGGTATTGTGCCATATTTGAGGGCATACATTTGAGTAAGACCACAAGGCTCGAAACGAGACGGAACTAATAAAAAGTCACTGGAAGCATAAATTTTGTGAGATAATGAATTTTGATAGCCAATATTAATAAGTGCTAACTTAGGATATTTCCATTTTAAATAGTTAAAATAGTCCACATATTTGCTTTCTCCACTTCCAAGAAGTAAAAATCTAAAGTTTTCATTTTTCAAATATTCTTCTAATTTAACCATTAATATATCTATACCTTTTTGCTCTGTTAATCTTGATACCATACCTATAATTGGTAAATCTAAATTATCATTTTCATCAAGACCAAATTCTTTTAATAAATGAAGTTTATTATATTTCTTTAAATGAAGTGAATTTTTACTATAATTAACATAAATTTCTTTATCATTTTCGGGATTCCATTCATCGTAATAAACACCATTTAAAATTCCAATTAAATCTGAACCTCTCAAATTTAAAATATCCTGTAAACCTTCTGAATAATAAGGATAACGAATTTCCTTAGCATAAGTAGGACTAACTGTTGTAATTTTATCTGCGAACATTAGACCAGTTTTCATTGCATTTACACTACCATACATTTCGAAGTACGAGCCAGGATAAAACTGCTCCATACCAAATCCAGAAAATAACATCGCTCTCTCGGGGTTAAATTTTCCTTGATATGCTAAATTATGAATTGTGTAAACTCCAGCAGTACCAGAAAATAATGGATCATAACGATAGAATGACTTCAAAAAAGCTAAAGTAAATGCTGTGTGATAATCGTGTGAATGTATTACATCAGGGGAAAAATTTAGTGCTTTGGCTACTTCGAGCGTAGCTTTGCTAAAAAAAATAAACCTTCTATCATTATCATAATATTCATTTGGGTCACCATAAATTCCATTCCTGTCGTAGTATAAGTTATGTTCAATTAGATATATTGGAACTTCAGAATTCGGTAGCCTACCTTCCCATAATCTTGCATATTCATTCCAATATCCCATTTGCACTATCAAAGTAATATCTAATGGCTTTATATTGTATTTATAAGTATCAATAAATCCATATTTAGGCATTACAACTATAGGATTCTGACCATATTTAAACCATTCTATAGGCAAAGATCCTGTCATATCTGCTAATCCACCAGCTTTAGCAAATGGTGCAACTTCTGCCGATACTAAAAGTATATTCATTAAATTACAATTTTAAAAATCCAAATGTACAAAATATTCACCAAAATGCTCAGAAATTGATTTAATATCATAATTGTTGTTAAAAATACCAAATACAGTAGAACCGCTTCCTGACATTAAAGCAAATGAAGCACCAAATTGATACAACTTATTCTTTATTTTTTCAATTTCTGGGTAATGTTTGAAAATAACATTCTCAAAATCATTAAAAATATAATTTTTAAAATTTTCAATTTTTTCGTTTAATACAATTTCTTTAAAATTAACTTCTTTGAAATTTTGATTTGATATTTTTAATTGATTATATGCCCAAGGTGTAGATATGTGGATACCTGGATTTACCAATATTATTCTAAATCGTTTGCTAATTCTGAAATATTCTAATTTTTCGCCTTTACTTTTCCCTTCGGCTAATAAGTAACCGTTTAAAAAGAAATTAACATCTGAACCAATTTGAGAGCAAATATCTGATAATTCTGAATCAGATAATTTCAAATCAAACATTTCGTTAATTGCTAAAGCAGTTTTAGCAGCATTGCTACTACCGCCACCAAGTCCAGATCCAATTGGTATATTTTTAGTCAAAATAACTTTAATAGGACTAATATTAAAATTATTAAAAAAAATTTTCCAAACTTTGTAAATTATATTTTCCTTGATTTTTATTTTATTATTTAAATTATCAATAATTTTAAATTCAGTATTTTGATAAAATTCCAATTTATCGTGTAATCTAAGAGGGTAAAATATAGTATTTATATTATGATAATTATCTTCTCTTTTATTTAATACCTGCAAACCTAAATTTATTTTAGCATTTGCATTTTTTTTAATAAATTTAAAGTTTTTATTTGGCATAATTTTATAAACTTTTTTAAGTATTACATTGAAACAAAATTTAAACATAGAAAAAAATAGCGTAACACTGAAATCTAAAAAGATTGAAAAGACAAAATTAGAAAATATTCCTTTTGAACAAGAAATATTAAGAAAAGGTATTCATTTAATGTCTTTAAGTATACCAGTAATTTATATTTTTGTTACAAAAGAATTTGCTTTGACTATTCTTATTCCAATGATGATAATATCTTTTTTAATAGATATATTATCAAAATTTGATAATGTAGTTAGAACTTATTTATTGCTATATTTTGGTAAGATGTTAAGAGATCATGAAAAAAAACGTGATCTTTTCATTTTAAATGGAGCGACATGGGTATTAATATCTGCAGTTATTACTATTTTAATATTTCCAAAAGTTATCGCTGTAATTTCCTTTATGATATTAATAATATCAGATATATCAGCTGCTTTAATTGGTAGAAGATTTGGTAAACATAAACTGTTAGATAAATCCATAGAAGGAACTTTTGCATTTATAATGACTGGATTTTTAGTTGTATGGATTGTTGGAACAATTTACCAAGCAAATTTATGGTTTTACTTAGCTGGTTATATGGGTGCTTTTGTTGGTGGTATAGTAGAATTAATATCAAAAAAAATTAAAGTAGATGATAATATTTCTATTCCAATATCTGTTGGTATAACAATGAGTATTGTAAATTTGGTCATATATTGGTTTTATGATCAAACGTTTCTTGATTTGTTTTATCATCAAATTTAAGTAAATATTAATATATTAAAATGGAAATAATAGATTTAAGAAGTGACACTGTAACAAAACCAAGTAATGAAATGCGTCAAAATATGATTGATGCAGAAGTTGGCGATGATGTATATGGCGAAGATCCTACTGTAAATAGTTTACAGGAAGAAATTGCGAAGATTTTTGGAAAAGAAGCTTCTTTGTTTGTTCCATCGGGAACAATGAGTAATCAGATTTCACTAAAAATATTAACAGATCAAGGTGATGAAATAATTACTGATGCTGATGCACACATATTCTATTATGAAACTGCTGCTCCTTCTATAATTTCTAATATTCAAATTAGACCTATAAAGTCTAATAATGGTATGCCAGATCTAAATTTAATAGAAGATGCTATCAGACCAAATATATATTATTTCCCAAAAACTAAAGTTATATCAATAGAAAATACTCATAATCGATTTGGCGGAAAAATAATAGATATAAACTATATTAAAGAAATTAAAAATTTAGCAAATAAATATAATATATTTACTCACCTTGATGGTGCAAGAATTTGGAATGCACATATTGCTACGGGAATAAAATTAGATGAATATGCTAAATATTTTGATACAATTTCTGTATGTTTATCTAAAGGATTAGGTGCTCCTATTGGTTCATTGATAATTTCTAATCGAAAAAATATTGAAAAAGCAATAAAATGGCGTAAGATATTGGGCGGTGGAATGAGGCAAGTTGGAATAATAGCTGCTGCAGGAATATATGCTATTAGGAATAATATAAAATTACTTATAGAAGATCATAAAAACGCAAAAATTTTTGCTAATTTAATTAGTAAATTACAATCAATTCATATTGATATTAATTCAGTAGAAACTAATATTGTTATTTTTAAAATCGCAAGTAATATTAATACTGATTTATTTATTTCGAAATGCAAGCAAAAAGGTTTATTATTAAGCTCTATTGGGAAAAATACCATAAGAGTAGTATTTCATTTAGATATAAATAATGAGATGATGTATAAGTCTTATGATATTATAAAAGAAATAATCGAAGAAATTAATAAATGAAAAAAATTACCGAAGAAGAAGTTCAAAAAGAATTGAAATTATTCAAGCATAGTATAATGGGACAAGTAAAGTTTCACGAAGTAGATTCCTTTGGAGTAGTGCATAATATACAGTATTTTTATTTTTGTGAATGGGCTCGTACAAAATATTTAGAATTTTGTGGTATTAAATTCGATCATACTACATTTACTACTTCAAATCCTTTAATGACTGTTTATCACGAAATGAATTACTTTAACCCATTATTATTAAGTTATGAATATGAAGTGTTTACTAGAACTTCACATATAGGTAATTCATCTATCACAATAGAGAATATAATTACAGATTTAGATGGAAAGATTATAATTAAACTAAAATCTATATTAGTTTATTTGAGTACTAATGATTATAAACCAACACGAATACCTGATGAATTTAGAAATTTAATTTTGCAGATGGAAGGTAATGATTTAATTTCTTCGGGTGAATAGAATGAGTTTTGCTAATTATTGGCCAAATCATAAAATTATAGCGCAATTAATTATTCCCAAAATAGATACAGATAAATATTTTGAAGATAATGAATATCAAAATTTTATAAAAAATTTAGTTGTGTCAGGTATTGGTGGATTTTGTGTCTTCGAAGGAAATACACAAAATGTCCCGATTATGATAGAGCAATTACAAACATTAGCAGAGGTCCCTTTAATATTCTGTGCAGATTTTGAGTATGGACTTCCAATGAGATTAGATGAAGGAACTTCTTTTCCGCATGCTATGGCAATTGGCAAAACTAATGACAGTTTAAATTCTTTCAAAATATCTCAAGCTATAGCAAAAGAATCTAAAAGTATTAATATTTATTGGAATCTTGCTCCAGTATGTGATATAAATAATAATCCTAAAAATCCGATTATAAATATACGCTCTTTTGGTGAAAATTCAGAGAAAGTTACAGAATTTGCTTTACAATATTTAAAAGGATTAGAAGCAGAAAAAGTAGCTTCCTGTGTTAAACATTTTCCAGGTCATGGTGATACCGAAATAGATTCACATATAGATTTACCAATTATAAACAAATCATTGGAAGAATTATACCATTATGAATTAATACCTTTTAAAAAAGCTATAGAGAATAATGTAGATTCTATAATGGTTGGACATTTAATTGTTCCCTCTATCGACAAAGATTATTTACCATTGTCAATATCTAAGAAAAATATTGATTTTATAAGAAATGAATTAAAATTTGATAGTATAATTCTAACTGATGCATTAGATATGAAATCGATGACCAATAAGTATCACCAAGACGAGTTAGCATATATGTCTCTAAAAGCTGGATATGATATAGCTTTAATGCCTGTTAATCCAAAAAAAACAATTGAATATTTACAAGAAAGAGTCAATTCTAATCTTGAATTGAGAAATCAGTTAATTAAGTCGGTAGAAAGGTTAATAAAATTAAAAAGAAAAGTTGGATTAATTCCTCAATATGCAAAAAATACAAATGATAATCAAATTTTTAATAATCATTTAAATTTAGCTTTAGATGTTGCTTATAGTGCAATTAAAATTGAGGGCTGTAAAGAATTGTTGCCATTGAATGAAAAGTTAAAAATTGCAAGCTTTGCAATTCTACAAACTGATAGAGATATGCAGTCTTCTAATAGGTTTTTTACTATGTTAGCGCAAGCAATCGATAATGAATGTGACTTTGCTTTTATAGATGATCAAATTACAGATGAAAATATTAATAGTTTTATCGAAAATATTATTGATACTGAATTAGTTATATTTCCTATTTTTTTGAAATCAGTATCTTATTTGGGTAACATATCTATAAATGAAAATATTAAAAAAACTATTTCAAAAATTTCTTTCGGACGAAAATCAATAATCATACTTTTTGGTAATCCATATATTATAAATGAATTAACTGCAGACCTAATAATTACAACTTATTCTGATTCTTTTGCATCGTTAGCAGCATCTGTTATTTATTTAACAGGTAGAGATGAGATTTTGAAATTTAATTGAGGTTACTATGATATTAAGAGTTTTTTTTATAATAATTTTGTTATTTAATATTCAAATTGCTAATTCACAAGTAAGCGGCATTAATAATTTACTAGATAATAAAGATTTATTTGAATTAGAATTAAATCAATTAGATAATGATAAATTACTAAAAACTGATAATATACCTGTAGGTAATAGTGTAAATCCTGATTTTTACTTTGTAGGACCTGGAGATATACTATCTTTACAAGTATTTCCATATCAACCAAACGCTAAATTATTATATGTGACTCCCGAAAATTCTGTATTAATACCAAGAATTGGTGAAATTAATTTAAAAGGTTTAACATTAAATAATGTAAAAGATACAATTTCTAATTTACTTAAGCAAATTAACTCAAGTGCAAAAGTATTCGTTACTTTGAGACAAGCAAGAACTTGTTTGGTTAATATTAAAGGTAATGTATTCAATCCAAATATATTTAATCTACCATCAACATATAAAGTATCTACTGCTATTAATTATGCTAATAGATTTTCTGCAAAAGAAACTGGTATATCAGTAATTCATATTGAGTCTGTTCTGCAAATTAAAGAAAAAATGAAAGATCGTGAGAAAATCTTCTCTGGTAGCGGTATGCCTGTAGAAAGTGAGTATTGGAGAAGAAATGTAATACTTTTAAGGAATGATGGAACATCTGTTTTAGTAGATATCGAAAAAGCTACTATAAATAACAATCCATATTTAGATCCATATATAAAAGAAGGCGATGAAATTATAATACCGTTCGAACAAGATAATTATCCAAAAATTGCAATTACTGGAGCTGTAGTTAGACCAGCAATTTTAGCTTACAAAAAAGGAGATATGGCTTCTGATTTACTAAAATTTGGTTATGGTTTAACTGAAAATGCTGACAAAAATGATGTTTATTTAATTAATCCAATTTCGGGTAACAAAATAAAATTAGAAATAGATGATTTTGGTAATTTACTGTCAAAAGATTTTCAAATTGAGCCTGGTGCTAAAATAGTAGTCGGAAGCAAATCGGAAATTTATAATCCGGAATATGGTATTATTTCTGTACAGGGTCAAGTAAAAAAGCCAGGAAATTATATTATCAAATTAAATGAAACAAAACTAAAAGATGCTATTGATCTTGCAGGTGGATTTACTGAAGAGGCTTATTTGCCATTAGCAAAAATTTATAGAAGACAAGAAATAAATTCTACACTAATAGATCCTAGAAAAGAAATTTTTGAAACTATGCAGTACTCAGATTTAAAATCTGATGATACTACTAGATTTTTCATAGATATTCAATATAAAAAGCCAATAGTAGCAACAGATTTCGAAAAATTATTTAAGCAAAATTCTGAAAAAGATAATGTTCTTCTTATAGATGGTGATATAATTAATGTACCAAGAAATCCAGGTTATATAGAAGTTATGGGACAAGTTAAAAATCCAGGTATAGTAGAGTTCCAAGAAGGAAAAAATATGCTATGGTATATCGAGAAAGCAGGTGGTTTTGCAGAAGGTTCGGAATATTTTAGAGCAAGGATAGTAAGAGGACGAACAAATGTTTGGTTAGAAGGTGATAAGAATACTATTGTGTATGCGGGGGATAGAATATATGTGCCGAGAGTTCCCGATGAACCTACAACTGTAAAATTACAAAGATATACTGTTTATGCAAGTATAATAGCCACTGTATCAGGTTTATTAAATTTAATTTATTTAATTTCAAGATAATTAGATTAAAATGTTAAAAAAAGTAGTAATATTATTTTTTTTAATTAATTTGATATCTTATTCTCAGATAGAAAATATAAAAGTCGGTCATCCAGTATATAAATTTTTATTAAGATTAGAAAATTTAGGTTTAACTGAAGATATTAATTTAAATGATTTACCGTTACAGAAAAAAGATATATTATTTATTCTAAATAATGCTCTAAATAAAAAAAATAATTTGAAAGAAAATGATATTATTATTATAAATAGATTTTTAAAAGAATTTGAAAATAATCTGATTAATTCTACTGAATTGATACCAAGTAAAAGTGATAGTAATCAAATATTTTTTGATAATATATTTTCAGATAAAGAAAAGCATATATTTCTATACAGAGATAGTAATATTTTCACAAGTATAAAGCCTTTAGGTTCTTTAGATTTTTTTTATTTAAAGAATGATACTTTATACGATAATAACTATTCTTTAATAGGTAATCTTGGGATAAGATTATCGGGCTCTATAGACAACTTATTGGGTTATAATCTCCAAGCAACAAATGGAACATTAATCACTGGCAATAGGAATGTAGCAATTACTGATAATAATTATGCTAAGAATGTTAAATTTATTTATTACAATAGTGATATTGATTTTACAGAATCACATATTATATTGGAAAAAGATTGGTTCACTGCATATTTAGGAAGAGAAAGCAGATTAATTGGAAGTGGTTTTTATAATCATTTAATTGTAAATGATAATTCTACTCCCTTTGATATGTTATCATTAAAAGCAAAATTTAAAGGATTTACATATAAATTTTCTCATAATTCATTGATTGGATTTATTAATAAATCCGGTTATTGGGAAACGGGTTTTAATATTAGTATTATTCCAAAATATATGGTATTTCATAAGTTTTCTATAAATGGGAATTGGGGGGAATTTTCATTTTACGAAACAGTTGTATATTCTAATAGAAATA
>Ga0308419_1001046_pt1 | contig 18731 bp, 20 predicted proteins | sample HotsprSampleMS50_FD_203674 | JGI IMG/M metagenome (GOLD analysis project Ga0308419, IMG submission 203674) | Hot spring phototrophic mat microbial communities from Mushroom Spring, Yellowstone National Park, Wyoming, United States - 20090730_MS50 ... | reverse complement strand
GAGCGCTCGGATTGCTGAAAGGCGATACGGTAACGTGGTTTTGGATTGGTACGCATGACGAGTATGATTGCCTCCTCAAGTAAAAAATCAGCAAATTTCTGCCATGCCGCCCAACATGTGCTTGCAGGCCGACGCCTCGCTGCGCTCGGCGCGGCTGAACCGCGTGCCGTTAGGCGGCAAAGCTCTTGAAGCTGGAGGCATGCTATGGCAAGCAGCCAATCCAAAAAACTCACGCGCAGAGAGTTCTTCAAGTTAGCACGTCTGGCCGGAGCGAGCTTGGGACTATCCGCCTGTGCGCCTACTTTCGCGCCGACATCAACGCCTGCATCCACCGCGTCAAGGATCGGATCCGATAAGCCTGATGCCAGAGACCTCATCCATCTGGTTTGTTATCCAGAAATTGAAGACTTTGATCTGTTGGCGCGACGAGGTATCAACACGGTACTGGTGGAACTCGACGCTCATGGAGAGGACTGGCAAGCGACCTATGAGGCGGCAGTTCGTCACAGACTTCGAGTTATCCCGCTGATTTGGGACCAGGATGCTGAACAATCAATCTGGCGATGGGACGAAGCGAGAAAGGAATGGCAGTTAGATCGAAACCGTTATCCAGAATCGATTGGGGCTGCCTTTCTCGGTTTTTTGAGAGATCATCCTGCCTATTTCGCGCAGACATTCGCCATTTACTCGTTCCATGAACCGCTCTGGCAGCCCAAGAAAACCGATCCGGAACGTCTGAAGGCTTTTTATCGTCAGATTACTGAAGATATTTTTCCTGGCGGAAGTGTCCGCGTCTATGGTGAAGATATCACCATGGGATGGAAAGAGTCAGACGAATGTCTGACAGGAGTGCTCGACTACGAAACCCACAACGTGTATCCCTTCGCAAACACCCCCAAGGGTCGTTACCGTCCCTTTAATGTGATCGGCAACCACTACGACCCGCCAACCGATGACCGCAAGGCAACTATTCAAGCGGAGCTTGCCTGCCTTGACGAGCGGCTTCACCGATATGCCTCTGCCCCTCTGGCTAGGACTGGCCGAAGACCCGAACCTATCGTTCTGATTCAGACCTTTGTGGATGGTGAATATCCCGATCTCTGGAATCGGATGCCCTTAGCGGAGGAAATGGAAGAGTTTGCTTCAGTGTTTCTTGACAAACGCAAGGACCGGCTGAAGGGTCTGGGCTGGTACTGCTACCGGCAAGCCGCGGACAACTACCTGGCCTGGCTCCACAAAGACCGTTTCGATGAATCAAATGCGGATCGCTGGGAGGTGCTACGTCAAATCTCCATGCGGTTCTAAAGGGTCAGTCCGCAAAGCTCACCGACTACGCGGTGAGACGTTCGGATCCCGGGAAGAACAGGTCGTCTGCAGAAGGCAAAGCGTGGTCGGGGAAGCGTTCAGGTTCAGGTCAGCGCCGGTCTAACGGCGACGTGTCAAACGCGGTCGGCGACAAGTTTAGATGCACTCCTGTTCAAGGCTTGCTTTGCGCCAGCCAACGGGGCGGTCGGGCCAGAACCTGGCCCCCGCCCAACCACGGGTTCCAGCCGACGCGCTGCGCTGCGCTCCGCGCGCTTCGCGGCGGCTGAAGCGCGAGCCGTTAGCCAGCCTTACTTGCATCTGTGGTGGCCAGCCTGAGGAAGGCAACCGCTGCATACCTGGGACACCTCGTTTGACACCACGCAACAAGGAGTTGACGTGAAGAACATTGGTAAAATAGTCAAAGCGTTAATGAAGGTAGGCGTTATCGCGCTATTGTTTCTTGTTATTGCTATTCAGTTTATTCCTTATGGTCGTAATCATTCTAATCCACCTGTTATTGCCGAGCCACAATGGGATAGCTCCCGCACACGCGAACTTTTCTTCCGCGCTTGTGCAGACTGCCATAGCAATGAGACAGTATGGCCTTGGTATAGCACCATGGCACCCATCTCGTGGTTAGTTGAGCGCGATGTCCGTAAAGGCAGAGCCGAATTCAATATATCAGAATGGGGCACTCCCAAAAACGAAGGGGATGATGCGGCAGAGACAGTCCAAAATGGCAGTATGCCACCGTGGTTCTATACAGTTACACCCCCACTTTCCCAACTCTCAGAGGGTGAAAGGCAAGAATTCATCAACGGCCTGAAGGCAACATTTGGTGATGAAGAGGACGATGGTAAAGAGGGTGATGAGGACGATGGTGAAGAGGGTGATGAGGACGAAGACTGAAGAAAAGTTATCGAACCCCCGCGTAATCGAGAGATAGTGGCAGGCTAACACGCGCATCCAGCCGACAGGCTTCGCCTCGCTGCGCTCCGCTCGCCTGCGGCTAATGCGCGTGCCGTTAGGCCGCTTGACCACCAGACAGCGTTAAGGATTTGCGCCGTGGAACTATGTGGATATTGTGTTCCTGGGGAATCTGGTCGAGGTGAATTGTGCATCGGTTTTATGTGATCATCATCATAGCGATAGTAACTCTCATTGTCATAGCTACAATTCTTGTTGTCCCGCCGCAGCACACTACACTACGACACAATGGGTTGCAGCTATTCTGCTTGGTATACTTGGCAGTATGGCTGCTGTCGCAGAGATTGTCGGTCTGCTTGACCGTTTCAAACCATCGTCATTCAAGCGATCCAAACCGTCAACCCCGAGGGGGGATTTCGCTAGGGTCGTGGTCATAAAGTTACTGACAATGATGTACTCTTGCCTTTTGCTAAAAGGTGTTGGCAGACACCATCAGTAAGTTTGTGACCACCCCCCCTCATCTTTAACCAGGCCCCTCTTTCACGTGACATTCTTGCCCCGGTAGCAGAGAAGCTGGATGAGCCTCGCAGACGCATCTTCCAAGAGCACATTCAGGCTTTGTACTATCTTCTGACTACCATGCAGAAAATGTGTTCCCTATGCACCAACCTTTACACCACCGCATCATCGAGCAGGATACAGCCCACAGGAATGGGCATCGCTTCTTTCAGCAGATGGCGCAGCAAGCGCAAGCCCAGTTGAAACAAGCTCAGGTCACAGCGATCGGGACGATGGATGATGGACACCCAGTCATCACGTCGGGCGATGGCTCCCAGATAGATGATCCAGATGTACGCCAGACACACGGCAATCAACCGACGGGCCAACCGCTTCGGATCGGCAATGTGGCTCTTGTCAATGCGAAATCCACGACTCTTCTGGTCGGAGAAGAGCGTCTCAATGTGCGCACGTCGCAGATAGTGGCGCACCGCCTGGGCCGCATCAGACAGATTGGTGAGCAGAGAGAGCGGATGGGCTTTGTTGGCATCCCAGAAGGCAATCGCATGCACCGGGCCATACTGCTGACCGGTGACGACCACGTCTGGCCAGGACACGGGACGATCTCGTTGCACGGGCAGATCAGATGCATGCTGCTTCTGCCCAGCACGCTACAGCAGGGTGTTTTTGGCCGTCCGACAGACATACTGCCACCCGGCGGCATCCACAGCGGCTTGCAGCGCGACCCCGTCAAATTCGCCATCACCCAGGAAGATGACCTCGGCCCAATCGGAGACAATGCGCTGCATCTCGTCCACCAGGGTCAGATGGGTGGCTTCCGGCAGGTGGCCCTTGCGCCCGGTGACCACCGTCCAGGCAATGGGGATGGCCCGCCCGCGATAGACCACACTGGCCATCAGGGTGACACATCCACGCCCCATCGTGCTGCCATCGATGATCAATTCCAGCGGCCGAACTGCCGCCAACGCGACCAGCAGCGGTTCGACGAATGGCAGAAAGAACGTGTCCATCGTGATCGCGTCGTTGTGGTACCAGCGCATCATCTGCTGGATAACGCTGCTGGTTTTTGCCTGGTGATTGGGCACATGATCGGCGATGTGGGGTATCTGGCTGTGGGTGCTGCCCACCATCCCGCAGATCAGGGCCACCAGGGTTTGCACATGTCGGGCTTTGTCCCCGGTTGGGTGTCCAAAGGTTTGCATCAAACTCGTTTATATGGCACGATAGCGCTGATGGGTGCTGCTCATGTATTGTTCCTCCTTGTGTGCTCTGCATATCCTGACGGAGAGCATACCACAAGCAGTGCTCATTGGCATGGTGTTGTGCGATATCGTGGAAAACATCTTTTCTGTATGGTAGTCAGGATGTCGAAAACGACCTGATGAACGTCATCCTGGAGTCGTGGCGCAAAAACACCCCGCGCCCCTCTCCCTGACCCATGGAGGTTCCCAATGTCCCGCCGTATTCATCATTCTGCATTCATCATTCTCACCATATTTCTCGCCGCCTGCCTCCCCCTCCCCACAACTACCCCCTATTCGACAAATGACTATTCGACTCCCCCCTCCTCCCTGCCCCCTGCCACCTCCACCCCCCGCCCGGTCACTCCTGCTGTTTCCCCCCTCCTCCTCGACCGCAACGGCGTCCTCTACGCCGACTCCTTCCTGCTGGCGCCCTTCCAGCAAGGCGGCGTGAGCATTCTGCTCAACCTGCAACCGCTCATCGCCGAATCCGGCTTTCAGTGCGGCTGGGACGACTGGACGACCTACGCCTCTCTCGACGAACAGCAAGCCTGGGTGCAGGATGGCGCGCGCTACTTCAGCGGACAACTGCCCGGCGGTGAGAGCCGCTACGAGCAGAAAATCTACCTCCAGGGGCGCGAGGCCCATTTCGAGTTGACTCTCGACGCGGGCGGCGAAGCCGAAGATATCGGCTGGGCGGAATTTGCCTTCTACCTGCCGCTGGCGGCTCTCCAAAACCAGCGTTATCTCGCCGACGGGAGCGAAGGCATCTATCCCGCCGAATACGGCGCAGGGACGCTGGCGGAAAACCTGAGCGAACTGCAACTCCTGCCCGACGACCCGACCCGCAACCTGATCCTGCACAGCCCTACAGGCGGCATCAGCCTTGCCGACGGGCGGGAATGGGGCATCCAGTTTTATCTGGTCGCCGTCCGCCTGCCGCTCGATGGCTTGACCCTGCGCTTCACCCTCACCCCGCCGCCCGCCGACCCCGGCCCCAACCCGCCCGCCGTGCGCTACAGCCGCGCCGGTTATCTGCCTGTCGGCCCAAAGCAAACCGTGCTGGAGATAGACTGGCGCGATTCCTTCCCCAACCCGGCCGTCCGCCTGGAGCGCAAGACCGAAAGCGGCGCGCAAACCGTCCTGACGGGCGAATTCGTCCCCGTTTTGCAGGATTTCTGGAAGCAGTTTGCCATCTTCGATTTCAGCGCAGTGGAAGAACGCGGCGAATACCGCCTGGTTTGGGCGGGCGGCGTCACCGACTGGTTCCCCATCGCCCCCAACATCTTTGAGAACCGCTGGCAGAACACGCTCGACATCTTCTTCCCCTTCCAGATGAGTCACGCCGCGGTGGATTTGGGCGGCGGTCTCTCTCACGCCGCCTCCACGCTGGATGACGCCGTCGCCGTCCCTCCGTACACAGTCGGCGCGGATGGGTTCATCTCCTACGAAGCCGACGGCGCTTCAGGATACGTCCCGCTGGGCGTGGGCGGCTGGTTCGACGCGGGCGATTACGACCTGAACGTTGCCGCGCAGGCCTTCGTCGTCCACCAACTCGCCCTGGCGTGGGAAGAATTCGCCCCGCAGCGCGACCTGCACGGGCTGGATCTCGCCAACCTCCGCCTGAACGTCCGCCAGCCAAACGGCATCCCCGACCTGCTGGAGCAAATCGAGTGGGGGACGCGCTGGCTGCTCGCCATGCAAGCCGCCGATGGGCGCGTCTTCGTCGGCGTGGTGGAATCGCCCGACCGGTACGGCGAAACCGCCCTGCCCGAAGCGATGACCGACGGCATCCCCAACACCGGCGATGAGCGCTGGCTCTTCCACGACTATCACAGCGACGTGAACCTGAAATTCGTTGTTGCCCTGGCTGCCGCCTCGCGCGCCCTGCGCGCCTCGAACCCGCAACTGGCAGAGCAAGCCTGGCAGGCCGCCCTGCGCGCCTGGGACTACTTCGAGAGCCGCCCCGAGATGTATCGGGCGACCATGTACTTCTCGGACAACGAAGAAGGCCGCGAGCAGATGATTGCCGCCGCCTCCATCGAACTCTACCTGACCCGGCCCGACCCCGCCTACCTGCAAACGCTGGAACAGTTCACCTCTTACTTTGAGAATCTCCCCACTGAATGGCCTGCTCCCACCGGCAGCGCGCATTCCGGCTTCTGGTACGCGCCGCCCTTTCTGGCGCGGCTCTACCCGCACCTGGCAGACGGCGCGCTCAAGACCTCCCTCCGCGCCGCGCTCGAATCCGCCGCCGATTTGCTCTATGAACAGGCAGGCACGCAGCCTTTCCCGTTGATGGGCGACTGGCCCTACACCGACTGGGGCATGAGCGGCGCCTACCTCAACGCCCTGAACGATGCGTACTGGCTGGAAAAAGCCCTGCCGGAGCGCGTTCAGCGCAGCGACTTTCTCCCCGCTGCCTATTGGCTGTATGGCTTGCACCCGGTCAACGACTTCACGCTGGTCTTTGGCAGCGGCTTGCCCGAACCGCTCTACCACTACCACAGCATTCTGCACATCCGCTTTGGGAGCGCGCCCGCCAGCGTCCCCGGCGCGGTCGTGCCGGGCATCGCCACCCTCACCGATGCGCGCATCCTCTACTACCTCAACCAGCCGGAGACCTACCGCAACAACGAAGCCTGCATCTACGACGCCGCCTCCTTCCTGTTCGCCATGCTGAGTTTGCAGCCGTGAACCTGCGTTTTTCATAAGAAAGACATTTGGCAGGCGACTCGAAACCTTCGAAATGGTTTGGTGCAGGTGATTGACTTTCCCCCCCGAAGTGACTACAATAGAGCGCAGAAGTGACCACAAAAGGAGTCCCCAATGGAAGGAATCGGCATCCGCGAACTCAAAGCGCGCTTCGGAAGTGGTGCGTCCCGTCAAAGAGCGCCGCACCCGCTAAATCATCACCCAGCGCAGACGCCCGGCAGCCGTCCTGGTGCCGCTGGACGCCCTGCCGCCGATATGGAATCTGGATTGGTTCGATAGGCAGGCTGAATTGAGCCGCCGCTTGCCGGAAGCACCATCAGGCATCCCGCAAGCGAGGGTCTCGCGGGCGGATGAAGATTGCGGCGCTCTGGTAGTACGTGAAAGCGCGCAAGTAGCCTTCGCGCGCGCTGACAGGATGCCATTTTTCGAGTGCCTGGGTTGCCTGCGATTCGACGCGCTGAGCAATCGCTGTCCAGGCCGCATACCAACTCTCCGGGTCGCCATCCTTAATCTGGGAGGCGGCGTAGAAACACTCACCACTGCCGAACCGCCTTCGCTGCCGAACCGCCTTCGCTGAGAGAGAATCCAGGCAAAGGAAAAATCCATATCTTCGTTCTGAAAACGGATTTTCTGCTTGCTGCGCTGCCATAGTTTTTCTTTGGTCATGTGACAGTTCCCTTCAATTGGATTACGAGAAATAGGCGGTCGTTGGCTGCTACAATCATCGAAGCAAAAGCATCTCCTACCGGGACATCGAAAAAAACAACGGCAACACCAGCAATATCACACACAAAATGAGCGGAAAAATAAGCATAACCAGCATATAGAGCCGTCTATTGTTTTTTTGGAATTGCGCTTGAGCATTCAATCTGTCTTCAGCAAACAGGTCGGCAAATTGTTCTGCCGCACTGAGCCAGATGGCGGCTTTTTGTTCCAGCGGTTCAGAGAGCTCAACCTCATAACGGAAGCCAGAAATTACCTCACCAAACAGATAAAAAGAAGCCTTCACATTCAAAAGCGATTGCAACGTTGTTTGCATCAGAGGGGAGTTCAAGCGACTCCGTAGAGACTCCACATGATCAGGATGAGAGACTACCCGAAGACCGAGCGAAGCCCAATCGTCCAGATTTTGCCTAGGCCAGTGTGAATCAAACAAGATTGATTGCGCCACTTCTTGCAGGTTGGCGGTATAAATCATGAATTTTTCAGAACAGGGAACATCAATCCAGAAAATCAGGAAGAGAGGTCTTTGGTTTTGTACACTCCACTCAGAGGCTATTCGCACTTTGAAGGAGCGGTTGGGTTTGATGAGGAGATAGTCATACATGTCGTGTTCCAGCAAGGGCTGGTACCACTTTGCCTTTTGATACCCAAACCGGTTGAGAAAAGGTTTTAACCGTTGATAGCGATTTTCCTGTTGCATTGCATACGAAAAGAACCTCCTGTTTCATAAGTTCTTAGGCTGGTTGGTTGACAAAATTAACATTTCTGGGCTAAGGACTACCTGCGTACGTCACGATCCGGCGTCGTTGGGGACGTCCGGCGTGCTTGCGTGAAGCGATGGCCGGTTCTGGGTCAGAGCCGGGTTCAGTCGGTACAGTGGTAGTATCCAGGAAGTTCTCCTCAATGTCAAATCGTAGCGCATATTCATCCAGCGTATCCACCGGGGTGGGGTCGCTGCTGATGATGAACCACGGCTCTTCGTCTGGTGCTTCGGGGTTGGCCAGGGTCAGATGTACACCATTGATCGGCTCTCCCAGAATGGCGACATTGTGGGAGAAGTGGGCGTGTTCCCGGGGTGGGCAGAGCCTGGCCATGGTGGCGATCTGATGTCTGTTAAAGTGCACGACGGTGTTGAACCTGGCCCACAGACGGAAGCCCCATTGATGAGCGCGGGCAAACCGAACCAACCCGGCATGCCCAAAGCCTCGATCCGCCAGCAGGACGATCCGCTGCCCCGGCGGCAAAATCACCACAGCCAATTGCAGCAGCCCTTTGTAGTCCCTGTACCCGACCTCCACGCTCTTGCGTCGGCGCACGCGTCAGACGAGGGGGATGGCACGCCCCCGATACATGATTGCCAGCCGAATCAGGATGAATCCGTTGTGCAGGTCAGTCGTATCCAGCGCCAGATACACGACCTGTTCCAAAGACCAGTCGCTGATGGCCGCTTTCAGTAACGGGAAGGAGAACGTGATCGGCCTGACGTAGTTGTGGTGAAGCCAACGCAGAAACCGACGTTGATGACTGTGGGCGAACGTTGCTCTACTGATGATTACCTCGCCCCACTTGTTGAAGCTGACCGTCTGGGTCAAGCACACCCCCACCACGGCCCAGGCCAGCACCACCAATCGGCGTACATCGCCAAAGATGGCGCGCGGGATGATACGACAAAACGCGGCCATCAGGTCGCTGAACCATTGCATACCGGCACATATTGCTCTCCTCCACCTCTGAACTGGAGATAGTATGCACCATAACATGAAACGGTTCCTGGCAAGCCAGGCTGGTCTCAAGTGTTCAATTTGTCAACCAACCAGGTCAGACCCTATACTTTCATAACACACTCTCGATTGAAATTCAAAGGAAGCGGATTCGCATACCACCGATCCATCGGCATTGATGGCTTTGAGGTAGTTCCCCGGCGGGCAGGTGCCGGTCACGCGGCGCTGCAGGTAGGTGGTGTCGGCGCTCAAGGTGACGTCGCCGCTGGTTCCGCCGGTCAGCCCTGTACCGGCGTTGACGGCGGTGATGTCACCTTCTCCAACAATATCGGTCGCGCAGGTCCATGTGGAGGTGGCATTGTCCCATTTGGCCAGTTGACCATTGGCGCAGGATTGAGGCAGGCGGTACGGGACGTTCAGACTGAACTGACCGCCGCTCAGGGTGAGGCCGGTGCCGGCGGTGTAGGTGGTATATCGTTATCCACCCCGTCAGCAAAGCCGGCCGGCACGCCGCTCAGTCCGCTCCACGGGGCTTTGAGGGCGTAACCGGCATACGGCGCGGCGGTGGGCGGCTGCCGCGGGGTCAGGGCGGTGTAGGCGCTGTTACCACTGCACCGGACGGCAATCGCCAGCCAGCGCGCATCGCCCTGAAACGCCGCTGCGCCAAAGTCCAGTTGCACGGTGAACAGGCCATCGGTCACGGCCACGCCGCTTTTGGTCTGGGTCGTGCCGATTTGCGCCCCGCCGCTGACATCATCCCACAGGCTGAACTGAAAGTTGCAGGTGTCGTTGACGGGGTCGCCGGCGTTCTTGAGTTGCCCCTGGTAGGTGAAGGCCGTGCCCAGCGGCGATTGCGCCCGGCTGAAGGTGATCGTCAGCGCCAGGGCCAGGACGAAAAACCTCAAAAAAGTTTTCTTTTTCATCGTACCAACTCAGTATTGAACTCCCTGCAGCCGCACGCTGAACAACTGTTGTTCCGGCGTGAGCGGGCAGGCCGAAATGGGCTGATCCGTCGGGCAGTTGGCGTCGGCGCGCGGCTCCCAGGAGGCCATCACCAGCAGCAGCGCCCGATCCCGCGTGAACGCTGTCGCCGTAGCCGTGGGACTATCGGCGGCATAGGATGGATTTTCCTGCCAGCTGGCCAAAACGCTGCGTACCTTGCTCATCACTTCCGGCAACGCGCCGAAATCGGCGCCGGTGCCGTTGGCTTCCAGGGTGCAGGCCATACCGCTCGCGCCGGTAAGCGGATCGGTGAACGGCGCGTCGATGATATTGAAACGCATGCCAAAGGTGCGGGTCAGGTCTGCCTGGAGCGCCTGGCAATCCTGGAGCGTGAGTGGCTGAGCAACCGGTATGGCCGTGTGAACCGAGATCGTGTAAGAGGCATTGCCGCCTGTCGAGCCGACCACGATGCTATGTGTGCCCCCCGCCGGCAGGATGACCGTCCAGCGGGTCACACCCTGTCCCTCTTCGGTACCCGGCAGCGGCGCGCCGTCGGGGCCGAGGATGCTCAACACGGCATTGCCTTCCAGGGACATCAGCCACACATCCAGCATCTCGCCCGGCACGACCTGTAGTTCGTAACGGTCGCGCTGGCCGCTCAGCACCGCGCCCTCGGCCTTAAAGTCCAGCGGCCCGTTGTCGAAGCGAATCACTTGCTCGTGGGCATAGACAGAGGCCAGCGTTGCCGTTGGCAAGGAGGCGGTCGTTGGGGTCGCAGGGGGCGCGGCCGTCGCCGGTGCGGCCTGCGGGGGAGTGAGCGCGTACCAAAAGTTGGCCAGGTAGCCCTGGGCATCCACGTGCAAGACCTGCCGGCTCACCTGGGGGCGCCCGGCGTTGCAGCGCCACTCATAGACCGTGGCGTGCCCGGTGGCGGCGGCCGGGATGCTCTCTGCAGCAGGATTGGCCTGGCAGAAGCTTTCCATCGCCGCAGTGGGTTCTTGAGAGGTATCGGCTCTTTCCAGGCACGGGAGGTTGGCGCCGAAATGACAGACCCACACCTGGCCGTCCATACACCGCCAGACGGCATTTTGCTGAAACTCCAGCGGCGCATCGGCAGATACGATCCCCTGCTGAATCATGCCCTGAACGATGATTTCCGGCATCGCCGGCCCGCTGTACTGCTCATTCGGAGCATCAACCGTCCCCACAGCGGCGCAATACGCAAAGGGATCGCTATAGACCGTTGGAGACTGCGCTGGGGTGGGTTGTGGCGTTGTGGAAGTGCAGGCGGTCAGTATGGCCACAGTGCAGGCTGTCATCAGTAGAGCAAGACACTGCCGAACGACAGGACGATGGATCAACAGACTGAACTTCATAGAACGGCCTCCTTAATCACAATATCTCGACTATCGGGCGACTGATCTTCTGCCCGCATTTGGACCTCCAGAAAGGCCACCAGGTCGGCCAGGTTGTCGAACCCGATGCGCTCGCCCGTGGCGATGGCCTCCAGGAGCACGCGGCAGGCCGTCTGGCCCTGTTCCTGGACGCGCCACACGCGCAGCAGGTAAGACGTGTAGGGTTGAACCGGATCGGCTGGCATTGAGCCTCCTGTAGCACAGGATTAATCCTGTGCTACAGATTCATCTTGTCCTACCACAGCATACCCGGTGGGTGTCAGGAAAACGTCAGGAGTTTTGACGGTGGTCGCAAAAAGGGGTATAATGTAGTTACTAAAGTGCCCACATCCGAAAGGAGGTGTTGGATGGAAGAGATTGGCATCCGCGAACTGAAAGCCCGTGCCTCAGAACTGGTGCGCGCGGTCAAGGAGCGCCGCGCCCGTTACCTGATCACCCAGCGCGGCAGGCCGGTAGCCGTCCTGTTGCCGGCGGACGCTGTCCCGCCCCGGCCCGACCCGGATGAGGTATGGGCGCGGCTGGAAGCGCTGGGCGAAGAGAGCGCACGCAACTGGCAGAGCGAGAAAAGCGCTCTGGAGATCCTCTCGGAGATGCGGCGATGAGCAAAGCCTTTACGATTGATGCCAGTGTCTTTGTCAGCGCCTTTACGCCCTCCGAGCCAGCCCATCCCGCCAGCAAAGCCTTTCTGCGCCAGATACGACAGAGCGACGCGGCGCTGATCATGCCTACCCTGGTCATCGTCGAGATCGCCGCGGCCATCGGGCGAGGGCAGGGCAAACCCGAGCTGGGCTATGCGTTTGCGTTGGAAGTGGGCCGTTTTCCGGGCTTGACCCTGGTCGCGTTGGACGAGGCTCTGGCGCAGGAGGCCGCCGAACTCGCTGCCCGGCACCGCCTGCGCGGCAGCGACGCGGTGTATGTGGCGGTGGCGCGACGCTTCGGGACCGCCCTGGTTACGCTGGACGCGGAGCAAGGCGAACGCGCCGGTGCGGTGGTGCCGGTGCAAAGGCCTGAAGAGAGATAACAGGAGTCAGAGGTGTCCAGACTTACGCTCACCTTGTTCGGCTCCCTCACCATCAGCCTGGACGGCCAGCCGGTCACGCGCCTGGAATCCGACAAGGTGCGCGGCCTGCTGGCACGGCTGGCGCTGGAGCCGGAGCGCGCTTTTCGCCGGGAAACGTTGAGCGCGCTTTTCTGGCCGGAGACGCCCGCCTCGCGTGCCGCCCCGAACCTGCGCCAGGCCCTCTACGCCTTGCGCCAGGCCATCGGCGATGCTTACCTGCTGGTGACGCCGCAGACCGTCCAGTTCAACGCCGCCGCCGATGCGCAGGTGGACGTGCTGACCTGGCGCGCGCTGCTGCGCGAGACGCAGACCCACCGCCACCGCCGCCGCGAGACCTGCCGCCCCTGCCTGGCGCGGTTGGCGCAGGCGCTGGAACTCTACCACGGCGACCTGCTGGCCGGCTTTGCGTTCAAGGATTGCCCGGAATTCGAGGAGTGGCTGACGGTCGAGCGCGAGCGGCTGCACGTTCAGGCGCTGGAGAGCCTGACCCTGCTGGCCAATGACGCCGAACGGCGCGGCGACTATCCGACGGCACAGGCCTACCTCCGGCGGCAACTGGCTCTGGAACCCTGGCAGGAAGAGGCCCACCGTCAATTGATGTGCCTGCTGGCGCTGGAAGGCCGGCGCGCGGCGGCGCTGGCGCAATACGAACTCTGCCGGACGATGCTGGCCGACGAACTGGGCCTGGCTCCGACAGAGGCAACCCACGCCTTGGAGACGCAGATCCGCGCCGGGGTCACGCTGCCCGCCGTCCTCCATCTCCCCCCGGATTTGCCCGCGCAACTCACCTCCTTCGTGGGCCGGGCGCGCGAACTGGCCCTGCTGGAGGAGCACCTGACGAACCCCAACACGCGCTTGATCACCCTCACCGGGCCGGGCGGGGTGGGCAAAACCCGCCTGGCGTTACAGATCGCCGCGGCGCTGGCCGACCAATTCGCCGACGGGGTTGCCTGGGCGCCGCTGAGCGAGGCCCGCGACGAAACCGACCTGGCGCTGGCCGTCGCCCAGGCGTTGCGCCTCAGCCTGCCCGGCGCGCAGGCCCTCTACGCGCAACTGCTCCACGCCCTGCGCCGCGACCGGCGCGAGGTGCTGCTGGTGCTGGACAACTTTGAGCAATTGCTACCCGCCGGCGCCGGCTTGGTCCTGGACATCCTGCGCGCGGCCCCGCATCTAACGCTGCTGGTCACCTCGCGCGAGCGGCTGAACTTGCAGGCCGAAGCGGTGCTCCCGCTGGACGGCCTGGCGCTGACAGCGGAGGTCGGGGAGGTATCCGAGGCCGCGCGCCTGTTCGCCGAGCGCGCCGGACACGCTCGGCTGGGCTTCACGCTAGCCGCGGAGCAACAGGCCGCCGTCGCCGACATCTGCCGAATGCTTGGCGGCTCGCCCCTGGGGATTGAACTGGCCGCCGCCTGGACAGGGGACCTCGCGCCCGAACGCATCGCCGCCGAGATCCGCGGCACGCTGGACTTTCTCGCCTCCGCCCAGCCCGATCTCCCCGAACGCCATCGCAGCCTGCGCGCGGTCTTTGCCGGCTCCTGGAAGTTGCTCACCGAAACCGAGCAGGCTGCGCTGATGCAGGTGGCGGCCTTCCGCGGCGGCTTTCGACCGCAGGCGGCGCAGGCGGTGGCCGGCGTGTCCGCGCCGACGCTGCGCGCGCTGGCGCACAAATCGCTGCTGGCCTGGGATGAAGCGCAAGGCCGCTACGCTTTGCACAACGACATCCGCTACTACGCGCTGGAAAAACTGGAGGCGCAGCCGTCCCTGGCGCAGCAGGTGCGCGCCCGTCACGCCGCCTTTTTTGCCGATTTCCTCCAACAGCGCGAGGGCGCCCTGCGCGGGCCGCAGCAGGCGCCGGTCCAGGCCGAGATCGAACCCGACCTGCCCAATCTGCTTGCCGCCTGGGAGTGGGCGCTGGCCCAGCGCGACACGGCGCTGCTCGCCCGCCTGGTGCACGGATTGTTTGCTTTCTACGAATCCAAAGCCTGGTTCAGAGAAGGGGTCCGCATCCTGCAACCGGCGCTGGACTGGGCCGGGGAAGCTGGTGGCACCGACCCCGACGCTGCGCGCCTCCTGCGGCGTTTGCTGGGGCGACGGGCCGCGCTCCATCGGCAAATGGGGCAGTACGAGCAGGCGCTCGCTCTGCTGGAAGCGGGCCTGGCCCTGCCGGGGCTGCCATCCGATGAAGAACACGCCTTTCTGCTGCTGCAACGGGCCTGGGTAGCCTTTTTGCAGGCGCAGTACGCCCAGGCGCGGACGTGGGCCGAAGCAGGCCTGGCACGTTATCGGGCGCTGGGGCAACTGGCGGGCAGCGGCGATGGTCTGGCGCTGCTGGGCTGGACGGCCTACGAGTTGGGTGACTATGCGGCGGCGGAGGCCCTGTGCTGCGAGGCGCAGGCGGTGGGCGAGCAGACGGGCTACGCCTGGGGCATGCAATACGCCGTCTATGGGCTGGGGCTGGTCAAACGGGCGCAAGGGGATTATGCGACGGCGCAACAGTGCTTCCGGGAAAACCTGGCGTTCTGTGAACAGATCGGCTATCTCTGGGGGATGGCGCAGGCGCACATCAACCTGGGGCTGACGGCACTGGCCCAGGGCGAGGCGCAGACGGCGGAGGGATTCTTTCGCCAGAGCCTCCGTCTCAGCGAGTCCATCGAGCACCGCTGGGGCATCGCTCAGAGTTACGAGGGATTAGGCGAGGTGACCCTGGCCGACGGGGATTACCCCGCGGCGCAGACCTGGGCACAGCGCAGCCTGGCGCTCTATCAACAGATGCAGGACCGCGACGGGCAGGCGGATTGTCTGCTGATCTTGAGCGCGACGGCGCAGAGGCGCGGCGATCGGGCTGCTGCCTGGCAGGCGCTGGAACAGGCCGATGCGCTCATCCGCGCTTCGGAAAACGGCTTCCGCGCCGCGCGGGCGCTCTGTCGGCGGGCCGAACTCCTGCTATGGGAAGGGCAGACCGCTCAGGCTGAGGCTCTGTTCGCCGAAACGCGGCATCACCCGGCCTGCGAGGCGTACATCCGCGCGCGTGCCGCGGCGGGAACGGACAATCGGAATGGCAAGTCAAGGTCGAAGATGGTGACTTCGATCCGCCATTGACCGCGTTGGGTGAAACGCAGGCGCACCGGCTTGGCAAGTACCTCGCTGCGGGCGAAGAATCCGTTGCGGCGATTGTCGTTAGTCCGCTCCAGCGCGCGCGGCGCACGGCGGAGATTGTGGCGAGCTATCTTAACCTGCCTGTGGCTACCGAGCCGGATTTCCGCGAGTTCGATGAGTGGGCAGCAGGCTGGGCGCCCCTTCCCGTGTCGATGTGAAATATGGCGCTGGTGACTCCTGAACTCAATCCATCGCCACGCCACACATCAGCGCGGCAACCGTCGCGGCGCAGGAGCGCATCGGCAGTGAGATCGTCAAGCTAGGAGCGTGTGGCCGTGCGCCTGGCCGTACTCCTGGATGGTGATGAGGGCGGCGGCCAGCCAGGCGTTGTCCACCGAGGGCACCAGGTGGTTATCGCCCACGTTGGCCCCGACCACGGGCGGCTCCCAGGAAATCCAGTACCACTGGTAAAAGACGCTGTGCTGGTAGGCGTTGGGGCCGTGGGGCTGGTAGGCTTGCGAGCCGATCCGCCAGGCATGCCGTTGATCCAGAATCACGCTCACCTCGGCTTCGGTCTCGCTCCAGGAGAAGCTCCACGGCCGGCCCGGGTCGTAGGCGGCGAGCCAGGCGAGGGCGTACAGGCCGATCTCGGCCGGGTTGGCATAGTCGCCGCCGGAGATGGACGGCGACCACCAACTGTAGGTTGTGTTGACATTTGACACCCATGTCATCATGGATGTATGAGAAACGTACGCACTGACCAATGGCAGAAAATACGTGCCGTTCTGGAACACTGTCCGAAGGTGTACCTCGGCACCGAGGTACACCGCCGACGCTTCATTGACGCGGTGCTCGGGATCAATCGCACGGGGGCACCCTGGCGGGATCCGCCGCCACCCGACGGCAACGGGAAGAGCATCTCTCAGCGCTTCGCCCGCTGGTGGAACCAGGGCATCTGGGGCCCCATGCTGGCCCCTTTCGCGGATGCCCCGGAGATGGAGCACCTGATCCTGGACAGCACGGTGGTGCGGGCGCATCCGTGGGCCGCCGGCGCCGCACCCCAAACCGGCGGGCAGGCTGACCCAGCGCTCGGGCGCAGGCGCGGGGGCTTCAGCAGCCCCATCCCCGTCAGGGTGGATGGGGTGGGCACCCCGCTGCCGTTGATCCTGCCCCCGGGACAGGCGGGCGATCGTCCACACGCCGCCGCCCTGCTAGCCGAGATGACCGCCGAGGGGGTGAGTGCGCACCGGGCCGATGATCCCAATGCCATCCGTCCGCAGATTGCTGAGCTGGGTGCGGATGCCATCATCCCGCCGCATCCCAATCGGAAGGAACCCGCTGAGGACGATCGGTATCGGTACAAAGAACGGCATCGGGGCGAGTGGTTCATCACGAAAATCAAGCACGTTCGTCGGGTCTTTGCGCGCTTCGAGAAGCTGGCCGGTCGGTATATGGGCTTCTGGCAGTTTACCCGTGTTCTCATGTGGTTGCGCTACATGTCAAAGATCAACAGAACCTAGTATGCGAAGCCATTTCATTGTAACATCTCTACATGTCTGCCTTTCAGCAGGCTAACGGCACCGAGCTCAGCCGCGCCGCCGCAGGCGGCGTCGGCTGGAGCGAGATGTTGTGCGGCTTGGCTAGAGAAACGGATTGCCTATCTGCAGTTTTCCCTCAATCGTCAATCCGTGTTGCATATCTTCAGAATACAAAACAGGCACACCAGCATTCAAGGCTGTTGCCACAATTGTACTGTCCCAAAAAGATAACGAATACCGCTGGCGCAGTTGAGACGCTATCAGCAAGCCTGACTCGGTCAACTCGACCACTCGGCACTTTTCGTAAAACGATTCGATCAGTTGGCTGATTTGGTCTTCAGTAAAGTTCGCGCGTCGCAACAAATTGACGCACACTTTGTTGATAACCTGAGCATTGACGGCAGGCTCGCTCTCCTGAATCAGCGTACGTGCAATTCCAGACTTGGTCGTATCATCTGCTTCGATAAAGGCGTACAGCCAGATGTTAGTGTCAATAAAGCAGTTGGTGGCTTGATTATCTGGCATAGATTTCTTCTCGGGTTAAGGGGCGGAAACCTTGCACACGCACGGGATGAGCAAGGAGTTGGTCAATGAAATTCACAGTGGTTTTGGGCGTCTGTTCGACCAGCAAGATTACACGTACACGGTTAGAGAGATTCCTGAGATATTGGTGAGGAATCTCGATGACACCGTTCTTGATTATGGTTTGGAACTCTATGGCTTGCATAATTCACCTCTGTTTTCTGAACAAGGCTCTGAGCCAATCGCCGCCCAACGGACAAGCTCACCCGCGGCGCACCCCCTTCTGCGGCGAAACCCAACGCCGCCTTCAAACCACGTTCTGGCGGGTGATTCCGCCCTGCTTGCGCCGTTGGGTGCAGCGGATGTTGGGCGGCGACCGGCCGCAAGGACGACCACGCCGCACACCGACCCCCAACGCCGGCCAGCCCCCGCCGACCGGACGCGAACCTGCCCTCGCGCACCCGCTCCACGCACGGACACCCTGCCATCGCAAAAGGGCGTTGAATCTCTAACCCCGTACTTTGCTCTCCATTATCAAACACCAAGCACCGGTTGTCCACTCAACGCCCGTCTGCGTGAACAGCCTGGCCCGCATCCTGCACCCTGTCGATGCCTAAACCCGGTGATGAGGGCTATGTTCGCCTTTCTCACCGCCGCGAACGGACAAGCTCACCCGCGGCGCACCCCCTTCTGCGGCGAAACCCAACGCCGCCTTCAAACCACGTTCTGGCGGGTGATTCCGCCCTGCTTGCGCCGTTGGGTGCAGCGGATGTTGGGCGGCGACCGGCCGCAAGGACGACCACGCCGCACACCGACCCCCAACGCCGGCCAGCCCCCGCCGACCGAATGCGCACCCGCCCTCGCGCACCCGCACAATGCAGGACACTCCGCCGCTTGCCGACCTCGTCTGCGTGGCCAACCTGGCCCGCATCCCGCACCCCGTCGCTACCTGAGCCTGGCGATGGGGGCGGCGCTCGCCTTTCTCACCGCCGCCCAACGGCTCGCGC
>Ga0308419_1001045_pt1 | contig 18734 bp, 11 predicted proteins | sample HotsprSampleMS50_FD_203674 | JGI IMG/M metagenome (GOLD analysis project Ga0308419, IMG submission 203674) | Hot spring phototrophic mat microbial communities from Mushroom Spring, Yellowstone National Park, Wyoming, United States - 20090730_MS50 ... | reverse complement strand
TTATGGATTTTACTGGTTCTGTAATTATTGTATCACACGATAGAGAATTCCTATCAGGTTTAACTAATAAAACTATAGAATTTAAAAATAAAAAAATTAAAGAATATATTGGCGGAATAGATGAATATTTAGAAAAAACTGAATTAAGTGATTTAAATGAATTAGAAATAAAATCTAAAATTGAATTTAATGAAAAACAATTAGATAATTCTAATAAATTATTTAGAGAAAAGAGAAAAGAAATCCAACGTGAAATAAACCGAAGAAAAAAGAAAATCCAAGATTTAGAAAATCAAATTACTATGTTAGAAGAAGAAATTAATTTAATAGAAAAGAATTTTCAGGATTTGGAATATATAAACAACTTAGAAAAATTAAATAATTTAAATAAAGTCTTTATAGAAAAAAAATCAGCACTAAACAAACTTTATGAAGAATGGGAAATTGTATCTAAAGAACTTATCAAATTAGAAAAATAATTTATAAATATAAAAATTAAGTTATTAATGTAACAATAAATTATAAGATTATGTAACTTTTTATTAATTTTGTATTTGTAAAATTACAATTTACAATTAATTATTTGAAATAATAAATAGGATGATTATGCAAGAAAATTTCTTTGAAGAGTTCGAAAAATCAAATTACGAAATCTGGAAAATTGCCGCAGAGAAATCCTTGAAAGGTGCAGATTTTGATAAATCTCTTTTAACAAAAACATACGAAGGTATTACTCTAAAACCTATTTATACATTAGAAGATTTTTTATCTATACAATCTAAAATCGAAGAGTTTCCTGGATACAAAAGCTATGAAAGACATTCCAATATCGATGGATATATAGGCAGAACTTGGTATATCAATCAATATATTAACTATCCAATTCCAAAATTTTTCAATCAAGCATTATTACACGAAATTGAAAATGGTCAGGATGCTATAAATTTAAATTTTGATAAAGCCGCTACTCTTTACGAGGACTTCGAAGTAGATGATTTAAGTAATATCGACCTTATTGCAGTTGATTTAGAAGATATTGAGCAAGCATTAAAAGATATAGATTTAAAAAAAATATATGTAAATTTAAATAATGGAATTGCTACTTTTCCAGCATTTATAGGATGTTTAGCATATTGTAAAAAAAATAATATTGAACTAAAAGAACTTCAATATTCAATAAATTTTGATTACATTTCTGATTTTATCAAAGAAGGTAATTTAAAAATTAGTCTCAAATCATATAATGACTTGATTTATTATCTTGCAAAATGGCATATATCTAATAACTTAAAAGTAAAATTAATACAAATTGATACAACAGTATTTCATAATGCAGGAGCAAATATAATTCAAGAAATTGCTGCTGGTTTATCAATTGGAGTATATCTAATTAATCAATTATTATTACGAGGATTAGAAATAGAGCAAATTATAGAATTATTTACTTTTAAGACACCAATAGGAGTTAATTACTTTGCCGAAATAGCAAAGTTAAAGGCAATAAGGATTCTATGGTCTCAGATTTTAGAAGAATACAAATGCAGGAAACAGTCTCCATTAATGATTTATGCAGAAACTTCCCAAAGAGATTCTACATACTATGATGTCAATGTAAATTTACTTAGATCAACAACTGAAGTTTTTTCAGCTATAGTAGGTGGTGCTAATTTTATAACTGTCAGAAATTATGATGAGCTTCATTCATTACCTAGTGAATTTTCTTTAAGAATAGCAAGAAATACTCAAAATGTATTAAAATACGAAGCTCATCTAACCGATACTATAGATCCCGCAGGTGGTTCGTGGTATTTAGAAAATTTAACATATCAATTTGCTGAAGAAATTTGGAAAGAATTCTCTAAAATAGAAAGCAATGGAGGTATAATAGAAGTGCTAAAACAAGGCACTCTACAAAATGATATTAACTTAATCGCAGAACAAAGAATTAAAAATGCAGCTACCCGAAAAGATGTAATAATTGGAACAAATAAATATGCTAATCTAAAAGATAAACAAATAGTAAATAAATTAGATTTTAATTATAATGATATAAAAGAATTTATATATAACAAAATTAAAAAATTAGAGCAAAGAAATACTGAAGAAATTGACGAATTATTAAATTCATTTGAAAATGCTTTTTCAAATAATGACTTTTCTGCTATAGATTTTGGAATTAATGCTATTTTAAAAGGTGCTACATTGTCCGAATTAAACAACTCTATCCCTACAGAAATTGATGAAATTGTAATAAATCCATTATTACTAAAAAGACCAGCAGAGCAATACGAAAAGTTAAGGGAATTTTCAAATAATTATCAAAATTTATATAATTATTTACCAACTATAAATTATTTATGTTTTGGTAAATTGAAAGAATATAAAGCACGTTTAGATTTTTCGACTGATTTTTTCAATGTTGGTGGTTTCGATAACAATATAATAGAAAATTTAAATTTAATTCAAATTAATTTAAGTGAAATAAAATTAAAAAGTAATATTGTTATTATTTGTTCTACTGATGAAAATTATCAAGAAATAATTCCACATATAGTCCCAGAATTGAAAAATAGGAATTTGTATGTTGTATTGGCTGGTATGCCGAAAGATAAAAGCGAAGAATATAAGAATCTTGGAGTTGATTTATTTATTCATATAAAAGCAAATTTAGTGGATTGTATTAAAGAAGTCCAAAATAATTATAAAGACCTAAACTAAGGAGAATAAAATGAACATACCTAATTTTTCGGATATAAAATTTAGTAAAAAACCTCAAAATATAGATTTCGAAACTTGGAAAAATGATTTTGAAAAAAAAGTCGGTATCAAGTTTGAAGATTATGTAACATATTCAATGGAAAATATAATAATAAGACCACTTTATAAATATGATGATATTGAAAATTTAGAACATATAAAATTTACAGCAGGAATACCGCCATTTCTTAGAGGTCCTTATCCAACTATGTATGTTACTCGACCTTGGACAATTAGACAGTATGCAGGATTTTCTACAGCAGAAGAATCAAACGCATTCTATAAAAGAAATGTAGCAGCAGGGCAACAAGGTCTTTCAGTAGCTTTTGATCTGGCAACTCATAGGGGATATGATTCTGATAACGAAAGAGTAATTGGCGATGTAGGAAAAGCTGGAGTAGCTATTGATTCCATTCTTGATATGAAAATTTTGTTCGATGGAATTCCATTAGATAGAATTTCGGTTTCGATGACAATGAATGGAGCAGTATTGCCTGTTCTTGCATTTTATATAGTTACTGCATTAGAACAAGGAGCTACATTAGAGCAATTGAGTGGTACTATCCAAAATGATATTTTAAAAGAATATATGGTAAGAAATACTTATATATATCCACCCGAACCATCAATGAGAATAATTGCGGATATTTTTGAATTTACTTCTAAAAATATGCCTAAATTTAATTCTATATCTATATCAGGTTATCATATGCAAGAAGCAGGAGCCACTGCCGATATTGAAATGGGTTATACACTTGCCGATGGATTAGAATATGTAAGGACAGGACTAAAAGCTGGAATAGATATAGACGCATTTGCTCCAAGACTTTCATTTTTCTGGGCAATAGGTATGAATTACTTTATGGAAATTGCAAAAATGAGAGCTGCAAGAGTATTGTGGGCTAAAATCATAAAGCAATTTAAACCAAAAGATGAAAAATCTATGGCATTGAGAACACATAGTCAAACTTCGGGTTGGAGCCTTACAGAACAAGATCCATTCAATAATGTTGTTAGAACTTGTATAGAAGCAATGGGTGCTACATTAGGACATACTCAGTCTTTGCATACTAATGCATTGGACGAAGCCATTGCATTGCCAACAGATTTTTCTGCACGTATTGCTCGAAATACTCAATTATATCTACAGGAAGAAACAGGAATTACAAAAGTTATTGATCCTTGGGGTGGTTCTTATTATTTAGAATATCTAACTAATGAATTGATAAAAAAAGCTTGGGAACATATTCAAGAAATTGAAAGTTTAGGTGGGATGGCTAAAGCTATAGAATCGGGAATTCCTAAAATGAGAATTGAAGAAGCAGCTGCACGTCGTCAAGCTAGAATTGATTCTAATGCAGAAATTATTGTCGGAGTTAACAAATTTAAATTAGCAAAAGAAGATCCTATAGAAATTCTTGAAGTTGATAATACTGCGGTAAGAGAGCAGCAAATTAAACGCCTTGCAGAATTAAAAGCAAATCGCAATCAAGAAGAAGTGGAATATTATTTAAATGCAATTTCGGAATCAGTTGTAACAGGCAAAGGTAATTTATTAGATTTATCTATAAAAGCTGCTAAGGCAAGGGCATCTTTAGGAGAAATATCTTATGCAATAGAAAAAGTAGTTGGGCGGCATAAAGCTGTAACTAGGACTATAACAGGAGTCTACAGCTCAGAATATTCCGAAAAAAACGAAATAGATGAAGTAAGAAAATTAACTGATAAATTTGCAGATATCGAAGGACGCAGACCACGTATCCTTGTAGCAAAAATGGGGCAAGACGGTCACGATAGAGGAGCAAAAGTTATTTCTACAGCATTTGCAGATATGGGATTTGATGTAGATGTAGGTCCACTATTTCAAACACCAAAAGAAACTGCAAAACAAGCAATAGAAAACGATGTTCATATAATAGGAGTTAGTTCCTTAGCGGCTGGACATAAAACATTAATTCCACAACTAATTGAAGAATTAAAAAACTACGGTAGAGAAGACATCATAATTTGTGTAGGCGGAGTTATACCTCACCAAGATTATCAATTTCTTTTTGATGCGGGAGTAACAGAAATTTTCGGACCAGGAACTAATATACCTTTAGCAGCTAAGAAACTAATGGAAGATTTGTTTGAGGCAATAGAGGAGTAGAGGGAAAGAAATAAAAATATTAATCTTTGTGGGTTCTACAGGATTCGAACCAGTGACCTCCACGATGTCAACGTGGCGCTCTAACCAACTGAGCTAAGAACCCATTTTATTAAAACAAAAGTAAAAATAATGTTGAAAACTTTTATTATATTTTTTAAAATAAAATTAAATAATTTTATTTATATAAATATTTTTATAACAATATTAAAAAAAGATGAATAGATTAGGATTAATAAATAGTTCAAATGGTAAAAATTATACTATAGAAGATTCTTCTCCAATGTTTAAACCTGTATCAGAATACTTTAATGAATTTGTTTTCGGTCCGGAAGCAAAAAAGAAGTATTTGCCATCTGATATTTTAGAACAATTTGAAAGAAAAATAAATAACTTCGAACAAATTACCATAGAAATGGCAAACATTATTGCTATGGGATTAAAAAATTGGGCTGTTGATAATGGTGTTACTCATTATACACATTGGTTCCAGCCTTTAACGGGTAAAACTTCTGAAAAACACGACACATTTTTTAAATTTGACAAAAATTGGCGTGCTATAGAGCATCTGTCAGGTTCAGAATTAATTGTTCAAGAACCAGATGGTTCCAGTTTCCCCACAGGTGGGTTACGTAATACTCACGAAGCACGAAGTTATACTTTATGGGATCCTACTTCACCAATTTTTATTAGAAGAACTAAATATGGAAGAACTCTCTGTATACCTGCAATTTTAGTTTCTTACACGGGCGAATCATTGGATTTAAAAGCACCTTTATTGAAATCAATGAAAGTTTTGAATGAAATTGCAGTAAAAGTATGCAAATTATTTGATGATAGAATTAATAAAGTAACTCCAACTTTGGGATGGGAGCAAGAATACTTTGTTGTAGACGAAGCACTATATAATTCTCGTCCGGATTTAGTACTATGTGGTAGAACATTATTTGGAAATGCTTCAGCACGTAATCAACAGCTTGCAGATCATTACTTTGGTACTATTCCCGAAAGAGTATATAATTTTATTATCGAATTCGAACAAGAAGCTTTAAGACTTGGTATTCCTATCAAAACAAGACATAACGAAGTTGCACCAAATCAATTTGAATGTGCTCCACATTTTGAATATGTGAATATAGCAGCAGACCATAATCAATTGTTAATGGATAAAATTGATAGAGTAGCAAAAAGACACGGTTTAAGAGTGCTTAACCACGAAAAACCATTCCAAGGTATAAATGGTTCAGGTAAACATAATAATTGGTCGTTAGCAACCGATAATGGAATTAATTTATTAGATCCAGGTGAAAAACCATTAGAAAATAAATTATTCTTAACATTTTTTATTAATGTTATCAAAGCAGTATCTGAATATGGTGATTTGTTAAGAGCAAGTATTGCTACTGCAGGGAATGATCATCGTCTCGGAGCAAATGAGGCACCACCTGCTATAATTTCGGTCTTTATTGGTGAAAACATAGAAAAAGTATTAGACGATTTTTTGCATAATAAAAAAGAGAGTTTGTTAGTTCAGAAATCTGATGTATTAGATTTTGCTATGGTTCCATTTAAGCAGCAACATACAACCGATAGAAATAGAACTTCGCCTTTTCCATTTACAGGAAATAAGTTTGAATTTCGTGCAGTAGGTTCATCAGTAAATGTTTCCTTACCAATGACAATATTAAACACAATTGTTGCTGATCAACTTAGAAAATTTTATAATAAAATAACAGAAAAAGTTAAAACTAATAACAATTTTGAACAAGTTATTGATGAAATATTAAAAGATGAATTGATTTCTGCAAAAAAAATTATATTTAATGGTGATAATTATTCCGAAGAATGGATTTCAGAAGCAGAAAAAAGAGGGTTACCTAATCTTCGAAATACTCCAATGGCTTTATCTGCTTATTTATCACAAAAAAATATTGATTTATTTGTCAGAAATAAAATTTTTACAGAAAATGAAGTAAAAGCAAGATACAATGTAGCATTAGAAGAATATGTAAATAAATTAGAAATCGAAGCACTGTTGATAGATGAAATTGCTCAAACAATGATTATTCCATCAGTAGTAAGTTATCAAAATGAATTAATAGAAAATGTTTCAGGACTAAAAAACTTAGGATTAATAAATGAATCTGAGACACATAAAAATCAATTAATACGAATTTCTAATCATTTAGAAGGAATAATTAAGAATATTGAGCTATTAGAAGAAGAGAGAAATAAAATTAAAAATTTATCATTGCCTGAAAAAGCCGATAGATATGCTAATGTAATAAAACCAATTTTTGATATAATTAGATACAATGCTGATAAATTAGAACTTATAGTTGATGATAAATATTGGCAGTTACCAAAATATCGTGAATTATTATTTTTACACTAATGATTTATATTTTATCTCATAAAATTAGAAATAATATAGAAGGTTTTTGGAAAGAAGGTAATAATGCCAATATTAAAATCATCTATAACTTTGGTGAAAATGAACCACCAGTATCATATTTCTCTTATGAATTAAAAGCACATAGTTTAACTCATTGTGAATCAGAGAAACACGTTGTTAAAGATTCTATTAGTCTTGATAAATTATTAGAGAAAAAGCCTGAATATTTTGTAGGTAATTGTTTGTTACTTAAATTTAAGAAGAATTTTAATAAGATATCAGAAAATAAACTTTTACAAATAATAGAATTAGGTGATTTCCTAAATAAAATTAATGCTTTAAATTTGAGCTTAATTCCGCAAAAAATTCTTTTTACTTTAGAAGAATATCCCACAAATGAATACGGGTATCATCATCCTGACTATATTTTATTAATCTCCGAAGAATTAGCCAGATATTTAGTTGTAAACTACAAATTGAATTTATATGGCACTTCTTGGATATCTACTGATTATCAACCAAATAGTAAAGAAAGACCAATTCATAAAATTTTGCTTAAAAATGGCGTTATTTTCGAATGTTTAAATTTATTAAATGTTCCCGAAGGTTTTTATTTTTTCTGTGGTATCCCAAATTACTTAGATAGTACTTCTGAATCAGCTGTTACTCCTGTTTTAATAAATCAAGATTATATTGCAAAGGAAAATTATCTAAGCAGAATAAAACACTTTTAATAAACTATTTTTCCTAAATTGCGTCATTTTCTTTAAGTAATTATGAGCGAAGAAAAACAAAAAGAGCAATCAAGGAAAAATAAGTTTATTAATAAATTAAAAAAACTTATTTTTTTTGTTTTTATATTATTTATAATTTTTACTCTTAGTATTTCTATCCTGGTTAATTTTAGTTTTTTTAGACAATGGGCTTTAAATAATATACTAAAAATTGTAAATAATGAATTAATAGCAACTGTAGAAATTGATGATCTATATTTTAGCTTTATTGACGGTATAGTTCTAAAAAATGTTAGACTAATTACAACACTTGATACATTAGCTAATGTAGAGGAAATAAAAATTAATTTAGCATATAGCGATTTACTTAATGAAAAGATTAATATTTATAAATTGGAATTAATAAATCCAATAATTAAAATTGTAAAATCAAAAGCAGATACTGTTTGGATTTATGATTTAATTGCTCCAGCTTCGATTGATACAACTGAAACTAAATCTAATTTAATTATTAACGCTCTAAATGTAAAATTTGTTAATGCTGATTTTTTATTTTATGATTCTACTTTGTATTATCAAAGAAATAAGAAATTAGATTTTAATCATTTCCATCTAAAAGATTTCAATTTAGATTTTCAATCTATTATTAATATAAATAAGAATTATTTTAAAACAAATATATTTAATTTACAGTTTAAAGAGTATTATTCGAATTTCGAATTATCAAAATTTAATGGTGAATTAGTTTTAGAACCTAATGGACCATATGCTAAAAATGTTAATCTAAATATACTTAAAACAGATATTAAATTAGATGTAGCACTATCTAATTTCAATGTTTTTGATAAAATTGAGCCTAAAATAGAAGATGCAAAAGTTAAATTAAATCTAATCTCAGAAAATTTTAACCCTCTTATTATTAATTATTTCTATGATTCTCCATTAATAGTAAAAGATAATCCAAATATTTCTATATCAATAGATGGTAATTTTAGAGAATTAAATGTAAATAAACTAAATCTAATCTCAGAAAATCAAGAAATTTATATTTCAGGAAAATTAAAAAAAATATTTGTTCCCGAAGAATTTTATTACAATTTAGTATTAGATAATTCATATATCAATGAAAATAAAATTAAAAACACTCTATCGAATTTAGATTTAAAATCTATACCAAATTTTAATAATCTTCAAATAAAACAACTAAAAATAGAAGGAAGCAATGATATTTTAAAATTAAAATATGATATTATTTCATCATTAGGAAATATTAGTGGTTTTACAGATATTAATTTTAATTATCCGAAAAACAAATTTGATGGTAGTCTTAATTTTTCTAATTTAGATTTAAGCAAATTTAAAATTAAAGAACTTAAAAAATCAAACTTAAATGGTAATCTTAATATTACAGGACAGGATTTCGATATTGAAAAATTAATCTTAAATCTGTCTATAAATTTAAAAAATTCAATGTATGAAAATATAGAAATTGTCAACTTAACAACTGATATAAATATTGAAAAACCTAAAACAATTAATATATCTAATTTAATGATGGAGATTTTAAATAAAGATGTATTAATAAAAGAATACTATCAGGAAAATGGAATTATAAATGCTATCGGTCAAATCAGTTTGCTAGATAAAAATCCAAATTATAATTTAAAAATTAATACTCAAAATATTAATTTATCAGAAATTCTACAAAATGATAAATTACCAAAATTGATTAGTTCAGAATTTATAATTAATGGATTAGGTATCGAATTAGACTCGCTATATGGTAATTTAGAATTCAAAATAAATGAATTAATATACGAAGATAGGTATATATTTCCATTCTCTGCAAATATATCTATAAATAGAGACTCCAATAATTTTAGAGATATTAAAATTAATTCAGAATATATTGATGCAAATCTAAAAGGATATTTTAATCTTTCTAATTTTATAGATGGATTGGTTGACGAAGGTCTTTATCTATCTAAATTTATAAAAAACAAGTTAGAAAAAATTCAGCCTGAATTTTTAGATGATAAAAAATCAGAAGATTCTTTATTAATTTTAAAACAATTTTATAATATTGATGGGCAATTTTACGGTAACATAAAAGATTTATCTATTATTAATTTATTTTTAGATAGTATAGAATTAAATACTCGAATGAATATAAATTTAAATATAAAAACTAAAGAAGACCAAAGTTTGATAAATATAAATTCTTTAGATATTAAATATTTTAATTTAAAAAACAAAGATGTTGACTTAAGTTTAAATGATGTAAATTTAAATTCTGAATTATCTTTATCAATTAAAGATTCTAATGCAATATTTGATTATTTTAATTTAAACTTAGATAGATGTAATTTTATAAATATAAATAATAACAGAATTATAGAACCAGAATTAAGTTTTAATTTTTATGGAGACTTTTTAGAATTTAATGGTCAATTAAAATTTGATAATTTTTTTACAAAATTAATTGGTCAAATAGATATTAAAAATAATGGAATAGAAACTATTTTGAAAGAAGGTTATTTGTTATTAAACGATTCTTTAAAATGGGAAATAATAGATAATATCGTATTTTCTAATATAAATAATATATTCGATGTTAAAAAATTAAATATTGAAAGAAAAAATTTTGAAAAAATTAGTCTATCGGGTTCTATTCAAAATAGAAATATCAATAATCTACATTTAAAATCTAATAATATAATTGTAGAAAAGATTATCAAAAATTTTCAACCTAAATTATATGAGGATCTTAAGTCATTAGAAATGACTATAGATTCGCTCGACATAATTATTAATGGAACAATAGAAAAGCCATTAATAAACATAAATTTCGAATCAGATAGTTTATATTTTAACAAAATTGCAATTGGGAAATTATCAGGCAAATTTACTCATCCCGAAGATTACATTACTGGAACAATCGAAATATCAAATAACAACAATAGTAGATTAAAAAATCTTAAAATTGATGCTAATTACATTCCTATATATTTAGGATTAGATACTACTAAAGAATTAATCGACAAAAATAAAGAATTCGATATAGATGTTTTTTTAAATAGATTGCCACTTGCTACCATTCAGCCATTTGCAACAGGAGTAAGCCAGATGAGTGGATTTATGAATTCTAATTTAAAGATTTTTGGAAAATATGAAAATGTAGAATGGTATGGGGATTTATTAGTTAATGATGGTTCGATTAAAGTAGATAATACTAATATTTCTTACGATATAAATTTAAAATCAAGGTTTAGACAAAATAAATTAATTATAGATGAAGCATTGTTAAAAAATAAAATAGATGAAATGATGTTCGGTAGATTAGGAACTGCTAAAATTAAAGGCTTTGTAAACATTGATAATTTTCAGCCAGGATATATGGATATAACAATTGATGCTGATAGATTACTTGTTTTAAGTGAAAAATCGCAGGTTACAATGCCTGATTTGTATGGCAATTTTATAATATCAAGTGGAGAAAAACCAATTAGATTTTATGGTACTCTTACTGCACCAAATCTAGAAGGAGATATAGATGTGATGTATGCTCATATTAAAATGCCCTTACTTGAAAAAAGGAGAGCAGTCAAAACAAGTTTTACATATAGCAGGATCGGTGATACTTATAAAATTAATTTAACGAAACAAAGAAGTGATGATGAAAATTTTGATATGGAACCTAAACCAAAAAATAATAAGAATATAGCAGAATTAATGAACTACAATTTACGAATTAAAATACTTGGACAGTTTGCTGTAACAATGGATATGCAATTAATTGGCGAAATGAATGCTATAATAGCAACTCCAGATAAAACTATTCCATTAATTTATATTAAAAATCGTGATGAAGAGAAAGCAAATCTGTTTGGTGAATTAATTCTAAAAGAACCATCTATAATTAAATCTTTAAAACAATTTACAACATCGGGTAATATTAGCTTTCCATCGGGCTCTATTGATAATCCAAATTTAGATTTAGTTGCTGTTCATAATGGATCTTCTTTTATTAATAATCAAAAATCCTATTATATAGTAAAAATGTATATTAATGGTCCTAAAAACGATCCCAAAGTTAGATTTACATATTTTATTGATGGTGTAGAAGCAACAGGCTCTGAAGAGCAAATAAATGAAGATGCTTTATATCTATTAGCTTTAGGACGAACTAAAAATTCTACATCACAAGGATCTAATGTTAATTTAATAAACGAAGGACTTAGCTCGGGTTTTTCAAATTTTGCAACTAAAGCTATCAGTGAATTACTTGCTTCTACAGGTGTAATACAAAGTGCTGCTTTAGATTTTAGAGGTGGCTCTTTAGATTTAAATCAAGCAACTGTAAAGTTTTCGGGGCAATTATATGGTGGTATTAGTTGGAGTTTTGGTGGTTCCTTAAATGATATTTCGGGAAATAATGAATTAAGTATTGATATTCCTGCTTCGGAATTTTTATCAAGCCCTTTTTGGTCTAATTTTGTAATGCAGTTAACCAAATCATCTAACACTAATACTACATTTGTAACTCAGGACGCAAAAAACTGGGAAGTTAAAGTAAAGTTTGGTAGAAGTTGGTAAAAAAAATGGGGATATCTTTTTAAGATAGATCCCCATCTATGTTTATTAAAAATTATATTATTTCTTTAAATATTCCACACCATTTTTAACTAATGCATATACATAAGCTGGATTATGAATACCAAAGCTTCTATCTTTAGCAAGATATAGGTAATTTATAGCAACTTGATAGTCTTCTTTAGTATATTTTTGACCTTGACTAGTTGCTCTTAAATATTCACCTAATAAATTATATCCACTTGCTGTAATTGCTTGTGATGTATCTAATAATTGTTTTTCGATTAATAATTGTCTGTATTCTTTTAGTAAATTTGCAATTTCTTTAGCTTTTGGAGTAGTAGTAAAAATTGAAGCATCAGCATGGCAACCCTTACATTCTTGGATTTCAGTCAACTGACTTGCAGTCATCTTAAATGAGTGTCCGCCTACAGCAGGATTTGTTGATAAACTACCCATATGGCAAGATACGCAACCTTTTTGTAAAATAGCATGTACGTTATTTTTTGGGATTGGAGTAGAACCTTCTATTCTATACAAACCTTTCATAGAATATACGTTTGCGTGTGGTCCGTAGTGTGGTCCCACTCTTGTCCAGTTTCCACTTGTAGCACGAATTGTAGTATCAGCACCAAAAATATCAAAGTGTGGACGAGCTTGATGGCAGCGTACACATAGATTACCTGTTTTGAAATCATATGTTTCACCACTTCTTCGTAACTTTATTGGTTCTGTAACACGTAAGGCAAAATCAGCAGCATATTCAAATTTTTCGTGAATAGGATGGCAAGCAGAGCAACTAATTTTACTTGTTGCTTTAGTTTTTGGATCATCTTGTTTTAAAGAAATTGCTTCTACAAAGCCGTCACCAGTATGGCAACCACCGCAAGCAATTATACCTCCTACATCTTCAAATACTGTTCCTTTATTGTGGCGAGATAAATCATATTGAGCCTTTAAAAAATCTACTTTATCATTACCATGACAAGCTGTACAGGATAAAGATGCATCTTTACCATCTTTACCTGCAGGTCCTTGAGGTCCTTGGGGTCCTTGAGGTCCTTCGCAGGATAATAAAATAAATGCACCAATTGATAATGCAATAATAAGTCCGAATAACCTTTTCATTTATTACTCCAAATATTATTTCAACAAACTATTAGTTTATCTAACAATTACAAACATATTGTAAAAATTAGCTATTTAAAAATTAAAAAGAAATGATGTTTAATTTGTGTTGTTTTAGATGTGACTAAATTATGAAATTTCGACTTCTTGCTCTAATTTTTGTATTTCATATAGTTTAGAGTATTTTCCATTTAATTTTATTAATTCGCTATGAGTTCCATTTTCTACAATCTGACCATTTTCTAAATATAGTATCATATCAGCATCCTTTACTGCAGATAATCTATGAGAAATAATAATTGTAATTTTATTATCCAATTTAGATCTTAAATTTTTAAGAATATAAGCTTCGGTTTCGGTATCTACAGCAGATAAAGAATCATCTAAAATTAAAACATCAGGATTTTTAAGAATAGTTCGAGCTAAGGCTACTCTTTGCTTCTGTCCACCAGATAATGTTATACCACGTTCTCCTAACAAGGTATCAAAACCATTTTCGAATGTCATTACTTCGTCGGTTAATTTGACTAAATTAGAAATTTGTATAACTTCTTCTATTCTTGCTTTAGGATTTGCAAATTTAATATTATTTAAAATTGTATCTGAAAATAGGAAAGTGTCTTGCTGAACTAATCCAATTTTTTTTCTCAATTCTTCTATAGATAATTTTTTAATATCATAATTATCTATTAATATTTTTCCATCATAATTATCATATAAACGTAATAGTAAATGTGCTATGGTGCTTTTACCTGAACCTATCGGACCTACAATTCCTAAAACTTCACCTCTTTTTAATATGAAATTAATATTATTTAATACTTGTTTGTAACTATTATAGCTAAAATTAACATTTTTAAATTCTAAAGTGTTTATTTGATTAATAGAATTATTAGAATTATAATTTTCAAAATCATCATTGTTCCTAATAATATCTTCTAATCTTTTTGATGAAGCAGAGCCACGTTGTACTAAATTAGTAACCCAACCTATTGCTGCTACAGGCCATATAAGTAATTCTAAATATATAAAAAATTGAGTTAAATCACCTAAAGTTGCATTATTATTAATTATTTTAATACCACCTACAAACAATACAATAATTTGTGATAATCCTACTAAAATAGTAAGCAAAGGCATAAATAAGGCTTCTATTTTTGCAAGTTTTAGATTTTTTTCTAAATATTTTTTACTTAATTGTTTAAATATATTTAATTCGTATGACTCTCTTTTGAAGGCTTTAATAATTCTTAGCCCTGAAAAAGATTCTTGGGCATTTGATGTAAGTATAGCATATTGTTCTTGGACATTTTTAAAATTTAAATGAATTTTTTTCCCTAAAATATATGTAAAATAGGCAATTAAAGGTAATGGAATTAAACTATATAAAGTTATTTCAATATTTAATGTAAACATAAAATATAGTGCAAATACAAATGTAGTAATAGTATTAGCAGAATACATAATAGCTGGACCAAGAAATTCCCTTGCTGCAGGAATATCATTAGTGGTATAAGCCATTAAGTTACCCGTAGGATTTCTATGAAAAAATGATAAATTTCTTAATTTGATAGAATTAAATAAATCATTTCTTAAGTCATATTCTATCTCTCTTGATGCTACTATTATTGTTCGTCTCGTTAAGAACATAAAAAAACCTGATAAGAAGGTTAGTAGTAGTAACTCAACAATTTTAATAAATATAATATTGCTATCAAAATTTTTATTTGATATAATATCGATTGATTCTCCTACTATTCTTGGTATATATGTTGAGCAAAGATTAGATATAGTTACAACCAAAAATCCAATTAAAATTTTATATTTATATTTTTTAATATAAGGGAATAGAAGTCTAAGGTCTTTCATTTAATTATTTTCATTATTATCTTAAACCAATAAGTATAATTATTTGGATAATTATCCATATCTATAATTAATTTATCAATATTTATCCATTTCCAATTTTGAACTTCTTCTGCCGATGGATTTGGAATACCATTAAAATAACCGACATATAAATGATCTATTTCATTTTCGATAAGACCATTTTCAAATTCTATATAGTATTCAAATTTTTTTAAAAAATTTAATTGGCAATCAAATCCCATCTCTTCTTTTAATCTGCTATGGATAATGGTTTCCATATTCTCGTATTCAGAGAGATGACTACAACAAGTATTAGTCCATAAATCAGCAGAATGGTATTTGTCTTTTGCTCTTTGATGTATTAAAATATTATTTTTATCATCAAAAACTACTATAGAAAAAGCTCTATGTTTAAGACCTTTTTGATGAACAATTAATTTGTCTTCGTATCCAATAATTTCGTCATTATCATTAACTAATGCAATTTTCATATTTTATTTTAAAAAATATTATAAACGTATTTATATTTCAAATAATATTAATTCTTAATAAAATATATTAATATTAAAGTAGTTTAAAAATATTTTAAATTTTAACTTATGGATATTAATAAATTAAAAGAGAAATTCCATTTACGAGATAGAATTGTAAGAGTGCTATCTTTGGATGGCAATTTTAGAGCAGTTTGTGTAAAAAATACTTCAACTGCTCAATTAGCACAACAAAAACACAACTTAGAATATTTCGCTGCAGGTTTCCTTTCAAGAGCTTTATCTGCTTCGTCAATGCTTGCTTCATTTTTAAAAGGTGAAGAAAGAGTGATTTTAGAGGTCGAAGGCAACGGTCCTATTCGAAAAGTATTCGCCGAAGCTTTACAATTAGGCGAAGTACGTGGATTTGTAAAATATTCTAATAGTTTCGATTACCAAAATATCAAAAATATTAATGAGTATATTGGAGTAGGATTGCTAAAGGTTTCTAAGATTATGTATAATAAACGCGAACCTATTATGGGTATTGTACCAATTATTAAAGGTGATATATCTACCGATCTTACTTATTATTTCAAACAGTCCGAACAAATTCCAACACTTGTATTTTTAGATGTTGATTTCGATGAAAATGGTATTATAAATCAATCAGGTGGATTGATAATTCAAGCAATGCCAGGACACACAAAAGAAAAATTTGAAGAAATGATCGAAATAACTAAAAACTTAAAATTAATCAATTATTTCAATTCTAAACTTAATCCTTTGGATGTATTAAAAAATGTTTTGCCATTTGATTTCGAATTAATTAGTAGTAATCAAGTTGATTTTTTCTGTCGCTGCTCTAAGGATAGTTTTATTGAAAAATTAATGACATTGCAGCTAAACGATATTCTCGAAATGCAAAAAAATAACGAAAATGAATTAGTTTGTCAATATTGTAATACAAAATATTATTTAAACAATGAAGATTTTGCAAAGATGATTTTAGAAATGAAAGCTAAAAGAAATTGAAATTATGAGATACATTAAAGCTTTATTAATATTAGTTTCTACAATTTTAATTTTTACTCTAATCGTTGCTTTATTTATGCCAAATAAATATTATGTAGAAAGAAGTATCTTAATAGATAAATCTGTAGATAATGTATTTTTGTTAGTTAGTGATTTAAATAATTATATAAAATGGGATCCTTGGTCTAATCAAGAAATACATAAAAAAATTAAAATTTATGATAAAGGAAATGTTCAGGTATATGAATGGGACGGAGATACTATAGGAAAAGGCAGATTAGAAATTACAAACATAGAATTTAATAAAAGAATAATCTATAAACTTACCTTTTTCGAACCTTGGGAAAATGTAGCTTTCAATGAAATTTTAATCGATAGCATAAATGGAAAAACTCAAGTAGTATGGAAAATGTATGGAGATTTAAGTTATCCAATAGGTCGTTTTATGAAAAATAAAATAGAGAATATGATTGCAAAAGATTTCGATAAAGGATTGTTAAATTTGAAAAAAATTTCAGAGAATTATTAGAATATTATTAGTAAATTTAATCCAAAACCATATCCAATTGAATTAAAAGTTTTATTTTTTATAAAACTAGAAAAGTAATTAAAAACAAAATTAGGCTCTAAATTAATATCTCCATTCTTATTTAATTTAAGCTTATAACTAATAATTATTGATGAATTTATAGGTAATTTTAAATCAGTAATTTTTCCTTTTGTAATATTTCTTTTTCGAGAATTACTTTCAAAAAAAACACCTCTATCCATAGGTAAAATGATTTCCTCCATTTCAATAAAATTATTATTAAGGTTGATGATTGTTCCTAAAGAAAATTTAAACATCCAATTATCAAAAAAATAAACAAAATTTATTTTTGGATTTAAACTCTGGAAATCGAAATCAACAGAATGTCTAAAAACACCTTGATATGGATCACCATTAATGTTTATAAATTCGTTCTCATCATAGAAAATATAAAAATTTGAATTTTGAAAATCTATACCTATTCCTAAATTTATTGGGATATCTTTAAAAAATTTATAATCATAATTTAACTTAATATTATAGGATTTACCTTGACCACTTAAATATTCAGGACAACATTTTGCTTCATTAGATATAGATAAGATTTTAGTAAAATATTCATCATTAGTATAATTAACTCCTATTCCAAGATAATTATTTGAAATTAATTTACAACTACAAAAAATAAGTAATAAAAAATATAATTTTGTTTTCATAAATCTAATAATTCTCTAATAATTAACATTTCGTTTGTAATTACTTAATATTATATTTTTATATTGCTTGTTATATTTGTTTAATTATTAATAATCAATTCAATAATGCAAAAAATAAATATAAAAGAAATAATTGAAAGTAAAGCCCCTGATTTTTTTGCAAAGAACTCAAGTTTTAAAAATAAAATACTATTAAAAATATTAAATAAATTTCTTAAAGTAGATGAAATAAATAATTTTTTAGAAATTTATAACGAGAGAGAAGGTATAGAATTTATAAATGGAGTATTTGAATTTTTAAATGTTAAATATGTTATATCTAAGGAAGATATATCGAAAATTCCATCCGAAGGAAAATTAAT
>Ga0308419_1001040_pt1 | contig 18793 bp, 14 predicted proteins | sample HotsprSampleMS50_FD_203674 | JGI IMG/M metagenome (GOLD analysis project Ga0308419, IMG submission 203674) | Hot spring phototrophic mat microbial communities from Mushroom Spring, Yellowstone National Park, Wyoming, United States - 20090730_MS50 ... | reverse complement strand
ATTAAAAGAAAAGAACAGGAAAGAGTTATTGGTGTTTTATCAGACATTAGCGGGAGATCACTTGGAGAAGTTGCAGCTGATATAAAAAACTTTGTTTCAAAGATTGAACTTCCACCTAATACTACAATTGAGTTTGCTGGGCAAGTTGAACAACAATCAGACGCTTTCAAAGATTTATTCCTGCTTTTAGCGTTAAGCATTATACTTGTTTATATGGTTATGGCAGCTCAATTTGAATCTTTGGTTGATCCATTCATAATTATGTTTTCAGTTCCTTTTGCATTCACTGGCGTTTTTATTGGATTATTCATAACAGGAACAACCTTTAGCGTAATAGCCTTTCTGGGTAGTGTAATATTAGTTGGGATTGTAGTGAAGAATGCTATCGTTCTTGTAGATTTTACTAATATAACTCGTGCCAGAGGAGTTGAGCTTCGCGAAGCAATTATTTATTCTGGTAGGAGCAGACTCCGCCCCGTTCTGATGACAACATTTACTACTTTACTTGGTTTAATACCTCTTGCTATTAGTTCTGGTGATGGTTCTGAAGTTTGGAGACCACTTGGTATCTCAACCATTGGTGGACTTTTTTTCTCAACTCTTATAACTCTTGTTTTAGTACCTGTACTTTATTCAATATTTGAGACAAGATTAAAAAAGAAATAGCATAAAATTGTTTAAGGAGAATTTTATGAAAGCAGTTATGATAGTTTTTAATAACGGTATATCTGAAGAAGTAAGTGAAGCTTTAGAAGAACTTGGTATTCGAGGTTACACAAAGTTTTTGAATGTTCACGGACAGGGTAGTGAAAAAGGCGAACCACATTTAGGTACACACATATGGCCAAGTCAAAACACAGTGATTATAACAGTTATTAAAGATGAACTTGTTGAACCATTACTCGAAAAAGTAAAAGCGATTGACAAAGAAACCGAAGAGCAAGGTATTCACGCTTTTGTTTGGAATGTAGAGAAGATGGTATAATATTATCCAAAATATTAATTTTTAGATAACACCTTCTAAAAATTGAATTGAGTATTAAATAATTTTTAAAAAATTTCTATTCACTCTTAAGTTAGAAATTACTTTTTAGATAAATCTCATCTTGCCAAAATAAATATATTTTTGTGGCTTAAACTTTCTCCTGCTTCTAATTTTTTTGTTCACTAAAGTGCACTTCAATAAATGCTTATTTGTTTTGTTTTTTATCTATTACAGTTGGATTTATCCAATTGTTATTATAAAGACAATAACACTTTGGCTTTAGTTCCGCTTGATTAAAACCTTTGAATAATTAAAGAGTAAAACTTTTTATAATGGATTCTATTAAAAACAAATTTGTTATCTTTTATCTTGAACTACATAATTTAATGATATGTATTGAATTTATTTGGGATAACTTTGATTCAATTACTATATCTCTCTACATTTGATTATTATAAATTTTTCTTATCATATTATAATAATGCATATAAATGTCAATTTGCTTTTTCAAAAAAGATGAAAATAAATAGGTAAATTTTAAAGGATAAATAGAGGAATATAAATCGTTTTTATTGGTATTAGGATTTGAGAGAAAGAATAGAATAGACAATTTTGTGCAGAAGTTAGTCTGGCTGGGAATAATATTAAAATTGCGGAGAGGGCGAGATTCGAACTCGCGGTACAGTTTTACCCGTACGACGGTTTAGCAAACCGTTGGTTTCAGCCACTCACCCACCTCTCCTCTAAAGAAGTCAATTATTACTTAAATGAACAATAATATCTATTTGGTTTAGCAAATATATATTTACAAAAAGTAATTGCAAAACTAAATCATTATTCTATAAATTACTCTAACATTAAACCCTGCTTCTGGCATTATTGATTTTACTCGTGATAAATGATTTCTATACTCCTTATTAAATAAGTTCTCAATTACTACGCTGACATTGTTTACAATATTCTTAACCTGAAAAATATATTGTGAAAATAAATTCACTATAGCGTAACCAGCTGTTTCTTCTTCAAATTTATCTACTCTTTTTTGAGAATTAGCCCATTCAACAAAAACTCCCAAATTCAACCCATCGTAGTAATATCTTAATCCAACTTCACCTTTCAAAGGAGGGATCTGCGGGAGAGGCTTTTTAGTATCCTTAAATAATCCTTTTACATAACTAAGTGAATTACTAAATATTATATTCTCTTGCAATTTCCATTCAAGTGTTCCATCAAATCCATACTGAAGAGCTCTAGCATCATTATGAGCATAAATCGGCAGAAATGTCTGATAATTTATTTCACCAGTTTTTTGAGGAATTATAAACCTATCAAAATTATAATAAAATATATTCAGGTTAAAAAATAATTTATCGAATTTATGATAGATATAAAATTCGCTTCCAAATCCAGTTTCAGACTTTAGATTTGGATTTCCTACTTCATATGAATATGCAGCTAAATGAGGACCTTCGGAATATAATTCTTCGATTGTAGGTACTCTTGAAGATTTACTAAAATTAACTCCTGTAAATACTCTCTCTGATAATTGATAAATTGTTGCTAATGATATTGAAAGATTATGAAAAATTTTCTTCTCTATTTTTCCAATTCTACTACTAATCTTTTCTCTTTTAGGATTAATTTTATCATAAGAATATCGAAAACCGACTTCAATATTAAATCTTTCAAACCTTAAATTCTGATAAATGAATGAGGATATATTTAACGAATAACTTGGTGGAGTAAAAACATAACCACCAATATTGAAATCTCTATGCTCAAATGAAATTCCCGAAGTACCTTCGCTGAATAATAATATTGGCGAATGATTAAAACAGATTTCTCCAGAGTTAGTAATTATAGCAAAATCCGACCCTATCAATCCATCGTACTCGAATTCTTTTTGTCTGAATTGATTATTTGAAAATCTTATTTCTAAATCATTATTTCCCAATTTAACTTTTGATAAAGCATTAATTTGTTGTTTTTCTATTTCTATCTTAACTCCAAAAGGATGAGCACCTACAAATCCACCTGGCACACCATAATCTAAGTTGTAAATTTTGAAACTTGACCCAATCATTCCCCAATCTTGAAAAAAAGATAGACCAAGATTGGAATTAAAATTTTCTGAATAAGAGTTATTAAGATATCCAATAGGCGTTTTCAAATCTTTAGTTTTCTTTCTACTGAGTTCAAATTTTGCTGAGAAGGGAGCAATTGGTATTTCAGTTTGAATTCCTGTAAGAAATCCTTTATTAGCAGATTCATAATAGCCACCGATATTAAAATGAATCTGATTGTGAATTTGAACGGGAATATCATTCTTTATTACGTTTATTATACCACCTAAGGAAGTTGATGAACGCGTCAGAACTTTTGGACCTCGTAATACTTCAATTCTTTCGGATTGAAATGGTTCGAGAGTTACAGCGTGATCGGGTGATGTAGATGATAAATCCACTGTATTAAAACCGTCTTCACCAATTATTATTCTATCCTGACTAAGTCCTCTAAATACAGGGCGCGAAGGTGCTGGTCCCATTGATCTGATTGATAACCCTGCCTCATTCTTTAAAGTAGAAGCCAATGTCTGGCTTAAATTCCTTTGTAATTCTTTTCCACTTAAAATTGACGAGTATTTTGACAACTCATCTAAAAAAGAAACTTGATTATTACCAAGAACGATAACAGGTGAGAGATTTATACTCTTTGGAATTAAATAAATCAAGAGGTTTTTGGGGAAGTTATTATCTAAACTTAAGTCAATTATTTTTTCCTGGAAAGTAAGGTGCGTAATCTTTAACCTAATTTTATTGTTATTCAAATTCTTTAAACTAAAATCACCATCTTTGTTACTTGTAGTAAACTGTTCTGTTTCTGGAATGAATATAACAGCGTTAGAAACTGGTTCGGAATTCTCTGCGTTTAATATTTTCCCTGCTATTTCAAAATCTTGAGATTGCGAGAATGAATAGAAAATATTAAAAATTAGAATCGCCCCATAAAAAATGAGGCGATTTAAAGAGACATTCATTACCTTACTATTACGGGAATTTTACCAGATCTAAAGTCAGCGTGACCTGAATGCATTATAAAAAATTCAATATCAGTTGATCCGACTCTTTTACCTCTAAGATTAAATTCATAACTCCCCTCTTTTCCTACTGGTTGTTTTAATGATACGATTGAAGTGTCAGTAATTTTCCAGGACATTGGATTTTTCTTAAAATCGGGTGGATCAAGCAATTTTTTGGCCTTATCATAAAACTTAATTTCTGTTAGCGCACCATCTACATTTACACTTGCAAATAGTGTATCAGCAGTTACACCTCTGAAGATTTCTGCAATTTTATTCCCTGATTGAAAGAAAGCCATACCCTCTGCTTCGTAATGATCATCGTGTGGCTCGTGAACATGACTGTCTTTACAAGATGTCAAAGCAATTATAAAAATAAATATAGTAAAAACTATTTTGAGATAAGATCTTAACATAGTTTCTCCTTTCTTTTTAATAAAATGGATTTAATAATTAGGAATAATTATTTAAAGAATTAAATTAAATCAGGAGAATACTATTGGTGGTGCTCTTAGAAGTGATAGATTTAAAGGATCCTCTACAGGAAAAAAAGAAAGATTATAGATATTTAAAAAATCTTCAACAAATAATTTAATATTAAGTGAATTTGTAATGGGAGAATAATTATGAATTGAAGTGAATATATTATGTATAGAACAATCTAACTCACTAAAAGATGAGAAATGCTCTGAATAATTATTTGTTGATTTATCAAGGGCTAAATCAAATTGAAAATTGACTGGATGGTAATGAAGTAAATTTATTAGAAATAATATTGAATAAGCAAATATTATTATACATCCAATGCTTTTATTATATTTATTCCTATCAATATTCATATTCAAAGATTAAAATAAAAGAATTACTATGCAATACAAGATTTATAACACTATTTAAGAATTTACTCAAATTTTTTTCAGAATCAGAAAAAGAACGTTTAAATATGCTAAAATTTGAAAAATAGGATATAATTGACATAAGAAATAAAATAACTGAAAACTCTAAAAAAAAATTTATTTATATTGATTTCAAGAGTAATACAATTGCTTCTAAAATAATAATGAAAAAAATCAGAAGCAATAAAATCTATAATGTCGATTTATTCACTTCGAAAGCTAATCATAAATATCATAAATAGATTAAAACACAAATAAACGTGCATTAAAACAAATTTGAGTTTATAATCGCAGCAATAGTATATATTTTTATGTACTTGAAAACAACAACAGCATAAAATCTCAAAACAATTAAATAAAGCAGTCAAAAGAAGTCTCAAGAGTTACAAAAGTAAGATGAAAATAATTCAAAAGAGTAATAACATTAGATTAAGTCAATTAAAAACATTCATAAACTCGTAAAAATTATAAAAATGATTCATCTAAATTAAATAATCTAATTTTTTAGATGTTTCACTTATATAAATACTAACCAACATAATTTATTTAAAAATATTTGTTCAATATTACCTACGGGAGTGTTTATTGATTTATCATTATTATAAATTAGGTCATAGTCATAAATTAAACCCAAAATTAACTATAATTTATATTTCTGTAACTTTCTCTTAATGTTGTGGCTTTCAGTATCTTCCAAGGAACTCTGTGAAAAAAAATTACACAGAGAAAGTAGTAAAAATTTTAGTGCTTTATTTAAATAACACTGCTATGTGAAATAAATTAAGTATAAAGTAAAAAGTCAAACAATTATCTAATATCAAGTAGCCTGATTTCAATTACTTCTATAATAATAAGTTGATAGATTTTTATTAGTTTTTGAGGGAAATATGGGATTAACTCATCTTTTTGAAGAATTCCAAGAAAAGATTGTTGCTTATAAAAACTTCTAAAAAAATCTCTTTGATTAAATCAGCATTAATCCTTTCAAAATCTTGCTCTCTTGGAAAAATACAGATTCCACCCAAATCAATGGCGGCAGGACTAACGAGAAGTTGATTTTCAGAGTTTTCAAAGTAATGATGCGAGCGATGTTTTGATCTAAGAAATATTATAATTCTCCAGCCAGTTTCGTTATTATAATTGGTAATAATATTCAGAAGAGGTTCCTGAGTTTCATTAACTAATTCTGAATAAACAGCATAAAATTTTTCAAAATATTCAATAATAATTTTATAATTCACACTTTCAATCAGAATAAATTTTCTTAAACCATCGTCAACAGCAATAGCAATAATATCCTGATTGTCAATTAATATTTTTCCAAATTCGTTTGCGATTAAATTTGCCTCATCATCAATTGGCATAAAACCTTTATTCCCGGCTTGAAAATGTAAATGATCAGGGGCAGAAGCACCACAACGCGGTCCGTTATAAATAACAGTGTAATATTTTGCAAGATCTTTACTGAAACTTAACAAATCCTGGAAAGTATCAAGAATTCTTTGTGGTTGATGTTTGAAATTAGTAAGAGTAAAATGCATTGGAAAAATTGGATACGGATTTATAAGAATAGAATAAGAATCTTTATAGATAATACCTTTCTGTTCAGAAGGCAAATTTTCTTCACATAAAAAACATTTTCTTTCTTGAATACTTTTTGGATCAACTTTTGCAGAAGTTGAAATTAATCTTCCGGGGTTAAATTGAGCTTTAACTTTAAAGTTGTTAAAACGGAAATCCTTTACTTTTACATTTTTTAATTGGTCATAATTATCTTTACATAATTGCCAGTCTTTGTACTGTAATTCAAAAAGCATTTTAGCAGCGTCTGAAAAATTATTTTCTTCAATCAGTTGATTTAGAATTTCGTTATCATAAGTTCGGTGCAGCATAATTTAATCTTTTCTCTTAGCGATTAGTTCGTTATAAATATTTATTGTTTTTTCCATAACAATATTTAAGTCGAACATTTTTTTTGCTCTTTGTTCTGAAGCTTTGCTAAGCATATTCCTTAAATTATCGTTACAAATGAGCGTTTGTATTTTTTCAGAAAGATCAAAATAATTTTGTTTTTCAAATAGAAGTGAAGTTTCGTTATCAACGGCTATATCAAGCACGCCATCTGCATTGGCGCAGACAGAAGGAATACCACACGATAATGCCTCTACTAAAGCGATTCCAAAAGCTTCAGCGTGTGAAGGAAATACAAAAATATCCATCGCAGCTAAAATATCGTTTGTATCTTCACGAAAGCCAGTAAAAATGATATTATTTAACTCAAGATTTTTACTCATATTCTTTATTTGATTTGCATATTCATCTTCTCCACGACTTGCTTCACCAACAATCATAAATTTTAAGTTTGAAAATTTATCAGATAATATTTTAGCAGCCTGTAAAAATTCTTCGTGACCTTTCCCGGGAGAAAATCTTGCAATAATTCCAATTAAAATGTCTTCATCTTTTATATTGAATTCTTTTCTGATCTTATCACGATTTGGGTTATTAGGAATAAACTTTTTTGTATCAACTCCGTTATACACTATTTCAATTTTATCTTCAGTTAGAGAAGTTGTTTGAAGCAAATTTTTTTTAATTACACTACTAATTGCAAATGCTTTATTAACACGGTTATAAAGAAAATTGTGTAGAAAATCTTTTTTAATTATAAATGAACCAACTTGCTTAGTAAAAACCAAAGGAATATTAGACCCAATAATTTTCAAAGCCGGAACAAGCAGCCATAAATCTTTAGAAGCTTGAGTATGAATTAAATCAATTTTCTCGTTTTTAATCAGTTTAGAAATTTGTATAAGATTGTAGATATAGTAAATAGGTGAAATTTTAATCGGATGAGTTTTAATATTTGTTTTTATTGCTTCTTTATGAATTCTACTGTCTTCAATGCAAAGAAGTAAAACAGAGAGATTTCTTTTCAAAAGTTCTTTAACAAAAGTCAGAGTAATCATCTCCATTCCGCCCCAACTTTCAGATAAACAGGAATAAAGTATATTCATCGTGTCAATAAATTTTTTTCAATTCTGTATTTGGGAAATAGTGATTTAGAATTTCATCAAATTGATAGCCCAGTTCAGCCATTACAGCAGCACCAATCTGGCAAAGACCAACACCGTGTCCCCAGCCAGCACCATACAAAACAAACTTTTGAGGAATGTTATCAATTATGTTAAATTTTTCTATAAAAAAAGCGCTACTATAAAGATGTGTTTTAGAAAGAATTCTTCTAATTTCCAATTCTTTACCGATAGTTAATGATTTTTTAGTCCCAACTATTCTAAGTTTAATTAGTCTTGAGGAGTATCCTCTTTCAACTGGTATTAAATCAATTATCTCACCAAAATCAATAGATGTTTTTTGTTTTAATAAGTTGCTTAATTCATTTTGAGAATATTCAACTTTCCATCTAAAAAAATCTTTAGTGGTTTGGTCATAATCAATTAATATCTGATTTAAAATTTTAGGGTCGTTAGTATTACAGAAAGCCTGAACATTTGTCTTAATCCATTTGATGGCATTTTTTTCATCTTTCAGACTCAAATCCATATTATCAGGTTCAAATTTATAATCAACCACAGGCATTAAATACATATAACTAACTGGCTCCCAAACATTTTCATAAGCTTCAGTCATTCCACCACAACACTTAGAAAATCTTGTATCACAAATTTCATTATTTGAGACAAGAACAATTCCTTTAGTATCTTCAATTGCTTGTCCAACGGTTTGAGTAGTTATCTTAGTAATTCCTTGAAATCTCTGGCAATGATCATCTGCACAAACATCAAATAATTTATGAGCTTCTCTGTCATACCAGGTAATCAACTCATCATCGGTTTGATAGGGTTTGAGTTTTGGATCAAGTAAAGATTTCTTATTGATTTTATTTAATTGAGCAATAAGCCAGCTTCTTGCGACAATAGCTTGCGAACGCAATAAATCGATTGAGCATTTTGCACTCATTTCAGATGAAATAACACTTTTGAGATATGCTTCAATTGGCAAATAATTAATTGCAGTTAATAGTCCCCCGTTTTTTATAATTCTTAAAAAATAATTAAACCTTTGTTTTTCTTTTCTTTCCCAATGAAATTTTACTCCGATAATAACATCTTTTAATACAAAACTTTCATATTCCAGATCAGAAGGTTCAAAAATTACTTCATTATCGAATTCATATTTATTTAATTCAGAACTAATGACTATTTTATCGTTACTCAATGATGCTTTAAAGACGCCACTAAAAGTGTCATTGGAATTAATTGTATTAAATTCTCCATATAATTCAAAAGTGATTTCTTCTTGGGTAAGAATTCCAACATTAATCCAGGGTTCAGAGTTGTTAAGCATAATATTTAATTTTTATTGTTGTAAAATTAAACAAGAAATAATTAAATGTATTTTAGCAGATGAAATTTAATAAAATTAAATAAGTTGAGATTTGAAAATTAGAAAGGAAAAAATTTCTATAATTGGATTTCCAATGGATTTAGGTTCAGGGAGGCGTGGAGTTGATATGGGACCATCGGCTTTGAGAATTGCTGATTTGAATAATAGATTAAAAACTTTAGGTTATAGTGTAGAAGATTTAGGCGATATTTTCATAGAGATTATGGAAAAACAAGAGATAGGTGATACTAAACTTAGATACTTGAATGAGGTGTTGAAGACTAGTCAATTGCTTGCCGAAATGGTTGAAAATACACTTAATGAAAGTAAGTTTCCTCTTTGTATTGGTGGTGATCATTCAATGGCTTTAGGAACAATAGCAGGAATTGCAGCACATTGTAGAAAAGAAAAGAAATCTTTCGGAGTTATCTGGATTGATGCGCATGCAGATATGAATACACACGAAACTACTCCTACTGGTAATATTCATGGAATGCCTTTAGCTACTTCGATGGGACTTGGACATAAGTCTTTAGTTGAATTTTATGGACTTTATCCTAAACTAAAACCAGAAAATTGTGCTTTGATTGGAATTAGAAGCGTTGATGAATTAGAAAAGCTAAATATTAAGAAATTAAATCCAACAGTTTATACAATGTCGGATATTGATAAATTAGGAATTCATAGAGTAATATCTAAAGTTCTTAAGCAATTTCGTAAACAGGTCGATCACATTCATATAAGTTTTGATGTTGATAGTGTCGACCCATCAGTTGCTCCGGGAGTTGGCACTCCAGTACAAGGCGGACTTACTTATCGTGAAGCTCATTTGTTAATGGAAACTATTGCTGAGTGCGGTTGTATGTCTTCACTTGAAGTAGCTGAAATAAATCCAGTACTTGATAACCAAAATCAAAGTGCTTTATTTGCTGCTGAACTTATTGCCTCAAGTATGGGTCAAAGAATTTTGTGATAATTTTTCAAATGTTAAATTTTTAAGTAAATAAGTCGCAAGATGAGAAAGGTGCTAATTTTAACTATCATTTTCTTATTCTTATATCTGATAATTGAATGGATTTATCCTGATATTTTTAGCAATGAAATAATTTCCTACCTCGTTGTTGGTGTTGGTTTTGCATTATGGATTTATTCTTTCCAGCATAATTTTACTTATGGTATATTCTCTGGAACTTTAATATTCTTTAGCGGAATAGTTTTACTTGTCAATTCTAATTTTGTTATATGGAATTCCAGCAGAATGATATTACCAGCTCTATCTGTTTCTCTTGGTTTAGCTTTGTTATTTTCGTTTCTAAACAATAAAAGATTTTATTTATTGCTTCTATCTATAGTCTTTCTGATTTTAGGCATTGTTGAATTAACTCAAAGAATGAGTTTTAAGTTAACTTCATTTATTGATTCAATACCTATTTTATTTTTTAATGTTGGATTGGTAGTTGTTGCTATTTCGCTTATAGTCTTTTTTATTATTAAGAAGAAAAAAGATTATTCGGAAATCTCACAATCTAAAGATGAAAATATTGATATCAATCAGAATTTTTAATTGGTGAGAATTATTTGATATGATTTATAATGAGTCTTTTAATTGATTAGGAGGCCTGACCATTTCATTTTTAATTTCAACATTATTACTCTTATCGGAATACATTATATACATTAAGTATGAATTAAATCCTGCGAAAGTTATTAATAGTATTATAATTAAGGTAAGCAAAATCTTAATAGTTTTAATTTTTTTGTTAAACTTACTTTCAAAATCCTCCAATTGATAATTGAAAGTTTTTTTTATTCTTTTAGTAACTTCATCAGCTACTTCTTCTTTAAGATTTGGACTATAGTCAATCATCATTTTAACTTCAGGTGACTTATTTCTATTAAGTTGTTTTTCAGATGAATCAATAGTTTCATCTTTTTCACTAAAGGCTGTTTGATAAGTTTGTTCTTCTGTATCACTTTCCTGCGGAGGTTTTAAATTTTCATCAATCAAATTTTTTTGCTCAATTTGCGAATTCTCGTAAATGTTTTTTTGAGCGGAATAGTTTTCTGTTGTTTCTTCAACATTCTGAGGGGTATTTATTTCAGAAGGTTTTTTTTCTAAAGTTTCAATTTTTTTCAAAGTATTTTCAACTTCTTTTGATTTAGTCTGGATAATTTTTTTAATACCGAAAGCAACCTTGTTCTTAATTTCATCATTAGGAGCTTCGATTTTTAATGATAGTGGAATTAAAGAAACCATCTTTTGATATTTGCCAAATTCATCTTTTAGTTCTTCATTATTTGAAATTGTTTCAATAAAAGATTTATACTGAGTTTTATCAAGACATCCTAATGCGGCTAATTCTATAATTTGTTTTGCTTCTTCTTTGGTCATATTAAAATCCCGCAATTATCAGGTTTTCTTTTAAATTAGAAAATGCAACTTTAATTTTATCAAATATTGTATCTTGAGGAAGCTTTAGGGTTTTTGAAAGTTCTTCAAGAGTTTTACCTTCAAAGTATGAAATATTTAATACATAAAGTTGTGCTTCAGTTAAGTTGCTAAAAAGTAATTGAATAGTTTCCTGCTCACTTTGCAAAAACTCAATATTTAATTCTTCATTACAAAAAATTTGGGGTAAGATGTAATTGTTCTCGTAAGCATCATCATAAGGCTCTGAAATTAATTTTTCATTTCTTTTTTTGGTATCCAGAGCTTTGTTTCTTGCAAGATTAACGAGTATCAAGTATAAACTACTTTTAGAATTAATTAAAGTATCTGCTTTTAACCATAGAATTGCAAATACTTCACTTAAAACTTTTATTGATAGATTTTCATCATTCAAAACTCTTTTTATGATAGTAAACAATAAAGGGGAGTATAAATCATAAATTTTTTCTAAAGCTTTAGCGTTTTTCTTAGCAACTGCTGAAAGTAAATTAGTTTCTAAATTACTCATTGACCAATTATTTTGAATTTCATAACAAAACTAATGGAGTTTTTTTATAAAATCAATTGCTAATTAAAAAATTCCCACGCAATACCAAATCTTATGTTTCTACCAGACATTGGATAATAAGGAATTAAAAAATATTTTCTATCAAATATATTTTCTGTAATAAAGTATAATGTGGCTGTTTTTTGGATAGTGCCTGTGATATTTAAATCAATAGTTAATACTGGCATAAGATTAACCTTATTAATATAATTTTTTGAATGCTTTGAATATTCTGAATAAGCAATTTTATTTCCTATAAAATTGAAAGATAAACCTGTTTTTAAGTCAAGATTATTATTAAATAAAATATTGTTATAATAAATTCCAGTTTTTGATAGATACTCTGGAATATTATAAATTTCTTTTGAGTCTAATTTCCAATGATAATTTGAAATTGACTCTAATTCTAAAAATTCATACTTAATATTTATATTAAAGCACAACCCAGAAATATTCCCGTGAGGGATAAATACTCCTGAAATTGGATGCCTTATTAAGTTATAATATGGAAATTCTTCAAATTCATTAATGAAATACTTTAAATTGGCTTGTATTAAATCATTTTTGAAATTTAGAGAAGACTCAAAAAGCAAATAGTTTTTATGTTTTATTTCCAAATATTTTCCCACAACTGCATAACCCAAATAAGCACTTAAATTTTTACTTATCTGAGTTGTTAAATCTACTCCATATGAAGAGTTTTTTAACAATCTATTGAAAGAAAATTTTTGAACAGGTTGAATTGAAGGTAGCTGAATTATATTAGAATTATTTTCCTGCTTTAGTTTAGAATACTTTAAAAAAATAGAAAAGGAAATTCTTTGAGATAATGTGTTAATCTTTAAATATCCTCCGAATGATAATAAATCAGAGTTTATTTTTTCATTTAGGGTATGATTTTTAATGAAGTCGGTTATGAAACCAGAGCTAAAAATTTCTTCATTGATGTAATCTCTAATTTTTTCATAATTAATTATTAGACCTAAATTCAAAGGCTCAAATTTGATTGAATTGTTAAAAGATGCCCCTAAAATCTTATTTTCAATATAAGAATACTTTATTGTACTGGTTTCAATTTTTTCTAACATATAGTAAATACTTAAATCTGAAGCAAGCCAATTAATAATTTTTGATTTAATTCGAATTTCAGGTTTATGAGTTGAATTATTCAAGTAGCCTTGAGGAAAATTTACAGGCGCAGCAATTATATCGAACAATATATCATTTGGGTTAGAGGTTAGACTTAAAATACTATCATAATCTACTCCACCATTGAAGCCTGATTTATATTTATTTAAATCATATAAAAAAATTATTCTAATTTTGTTAGAAGGTGAATAATTGAATTTTACATTTCCCTGCCAGATAGAGAAATCACTATTTCTGTAAGTTTCATCTTTAATTCTATTTGTTATTGAAAAAGAAAAGTTCAGTTTTTTATAAATCTTTGCATTGAAATATCCGTTTATAAATGCTTCTCTATCAGGTCCTTGATAGTATTTAATTCTTGAATATGGTTCAGCTGGGATAAAATCTTTGGTGATTAGATTTACAGATGCTGGTTTTAAGAATGAAGAATATAAAAATCCCCGTGGTAATGGAATAATCTCGATTGAATCAATTTCCTCTGTTTGAATGAGATTTAAATTAAAATTTCTGGTTCCTCTGTTATCAAGTTGAGTTCCATCTTTAAGTATTGCCGTAAGACCAAATAAATTTCCATATAAACTTAAAACATTAGGATATCCAACAAAGCCCAAATCATAAATGTTAGAAACAGAACTTAAAGTGATTAAATCTCCTATATACCGATAATTAGTTTTTAATATTTTGTTAGATGAAATGATATAACTGTTATCATACAGTGGAAAATTCTGTGTTAATAAAATTTGAGTAGTAGAAGATGTGTTTGATATTAAACTATCAGTAAGGATATTTAATGTATCTCTCTGATTTAAGTTTACTGGAAAAATATATGATAAAAAACTTAAGTAACAAATAATTGAAGAACAGATTATTCTTCTCATAAATTTATAAAATTAGCAACTAAAAATAAATTATTAGCATTATAAATTTATTTTCTCCACTTTGTTCAAAGTATTTATAGTTTTCCTATTACAACTAATAAATCAAACAATTAAATAAAAATCAGAACATTTTAGTAATAATTTCAATTTATCTTTAGAACAAATTTACTTAATAGCCCTAGAGTTATGTTTTATTTTATAAAAAAACATCTAAACAAAAATTTTGCTTTTGCGAGTAATCAATTAGTTCAATGAAAAATTAAAATTAACAACTAAAAAAGATTTTACTTAGATGAAATCAATATAGATTATAAATTCTTAATATAATCTCATTTATTTAATAAAAGATTAACGCATAAATATCATTTTCTTGATTGATGAAAAATTACCCGATTGTAAACGATAAAAATAAACCCCACTGGGTAATGTAGAATTTATAATGAAGAATGTAGAATGTTTTCCTGCTTGGTAGTATCCATCAACTATTGTTTCGACTTCTCTTCCTAAAACATCGTATAATTTAATTGTTTGCCAACCGCTGTTTAATGTCTTCCAGCTGATAACTGTGCTTGAATTAAAAGGATTGGGATAGTTTTGAAAAAGTTGATAACTTTCTAAAAAATCATTTTGTTTTTCTAACGAAGTTGGTTCATATGGAAAAAAAAATATAAGCATATCATCAATTGTGGCACGCCATAATCCCCAACTATGACCTTCAGGTCTTTCTTTCCAGATTAATTGATAATTGTTATTTAATAAGAAATTTCTGAAATTTCTCATATTCGTTGCTAATGAACCTTCATAACTCCCCCAAATACTACACCATTTTATGTTTTTATATGGACCGTTAATTATCTGATTAAAAATCTCGTAGTTATTTGGCCAAAAAGCTCCGGAGTGTAACCCACACAAACCAATCACTTCTGGATGATTGTATGATATTATTGCTGAAATATTCCCTCCGAAAGAATCACCTATTACTAATCTTTTACTTGCTTGTTTTATTGTATTAAAATTAGAATCAATATATGGAACAAGCTCATTGACAAAAAATAAACGATATTGATTTCGTTTACTTCCTGCATATTCATCATTACGATTATTAGGTCGTACAAAAATCGCAATTACAGGCTCGATTTTATTACTGTCTAATAAGTTGTCTATTACATTAACTGCATATCCAAGTGAAATATATTCAAAGCCATCTTGAAAATATACTGTAGGATATCTTCTCGATGAAGTTGAATCATATCCAGGAGGCAGATAAATTCTTAACTGATAAGTTGTATTAACATTAACACTGAATATAGTTTTGTTAATCACTGTTCCATGAGGAATATTTTCACGATAATTTATTTCCCATGGTTGGACATACAATGGCATTGCAAGTTCAGAATTAGGTCCGAATCCACCCATTACTTGTTTTGGATTTTCAGGGTCTAAAATCCAATTATTTCCATTTATAACAAATTTATAATCTAACCTTGCATCAGATTCAAATACTCTTGAATAATACCAGAAGTTAGTTTGTGGAAGATTTATCATATTCCAATTTGGATTCCACCCGTTGAAATCTCCAGCAATTGAAACAGAATTCACATTTCCACGGTAAATAAAATTTGCCGAGTCACCGGTTATAAATGGAATTCCTCTTGTTCGAGCATAAACTATAAAACTATCTACCGCTGCGTTTTTTTGTATCTGATTTTGAAGCGAATTTACATAAGCAATAAACTGTTGAAATTCATTCTGAGAATTAGAGCTACTTACAAATAACGATACTACAAGTATAAAAAGTTTTTTCATAACAATTTTTATTTTAGTTTAAATGTGTTTCAAAAATAATTATGAGTTTTGAATGAAACTATCACATTACATTGTAAAACCTAACTCAAAAATAGATTTATCAAAAATTCAAACTGATCTACCTGATGAAAAAATTTCTAAAGAAATCTGCGAGAATGTTTTATCAAGAGACATTCAAAGAATTTCAGAACTACAAGAGAAACTTTATGCTGATAACAAATATGCATTGCTTTTAATTTTTCAAGGGATGGACGCTAGTGGTAAGGATAATATGATTAAAAATGTTATGAGCGGACTTAATCCACAGGGAACTCAGGTTTTCAGTTTCAAAGAACCATCTATACAGGAACTTGATCATGATTATCTCTGGCGAGTCCACAAAGCGATGCCTGAACGCGGTAGAATCGGAATTTTTAATCGTTCACACTATGAAGAAGTTTTAATTGTCCGTGTTCATAATCTTACTTTAAAACAGAATATTCCACCTAGATTAATATCAAAAAACATATGGAAGCAACGTTTTAGGCAAATAAACGATTTCGAGAGATTTATGTATGAGAACGGAACAATAATTTTGAAATTTTATCTTCATATTTCTCTTGAAGAGCAGAAGAAAAGATTTCTTAAAAGAATTGATAACCAAACAAAAAACTGGAAATTTTCTTTTCAGGATATTAAAGAGAGAATAGTATGGGATAAGTATATGTTTGCTTATCAAGAGGCAATATCATCAACAAGTACGAAATTTGCCCCTTGGTTTATTATTCCTTCAGATAAAAAATGGTTTGCAAGAACAATTGTAAGTGAAATTATTTTACAATCAATGATTAAATTGAAATTGTCTTTCCCAAAACTTTCTCCTGAACAAATGGAAGACTTGAAAAGAGCAAAAGAAATATTATTGCAAGAATAAATTTATTTCTACATTTTGATTATATACAAAATAATTTTTAGGTATAATATGAAACTTATATTTACTTTTCTTTCAATTTTCTTTTTTAGTTTTAATTTAATATCTCAAAATTATAAACAGGTCAAAATTTTCCTTAATGAATTCAACACGATTGAAAAATTACAGCAAATAGGTATTAGTGACGACCATTTTTATTTTGAAAAAGACAACTCAATAACAATATTCATCTCTGATTTAGAATTTATGAAACTGAAAGCATCATCATTTAATTATCAGGTATTGATTGATGATTGGTATGCTCATTTTAATTCAAGACCTCAGCTTACAGAATCAGAGAAGCAGAATTTTATATTGAAAAGTAAAGAACTTTATAATGTAGATGGGTTTGGTTTTGGTTCAATGGGAGGGTTTTATACATTTAATGAAATTGTTGCTCAACTTGATTCAATGTATTTGCAATATCCAAATATAATTACTCAAAAATATCAGATTGGTACAAGTCACGAAGGTAGACCTATCTGGGCTGTAAAAATTTCAGATAATCCCAATATAAGTGAGAATGAACCTAAAGTTGGTTATGATGCTCTAATTCACGCTCGAGAGCCACAATCAATGGCTTCTTTAATGTATTTTATGTGGTATCTACTTCAAAACTATGGGACAAATCCTGAAGTAACTTATCTTGTAAATAACAGAGAAATGTTCTTTGTTCCCTGCTTTAATCCTGATGGATATGAATATAACCGCCAAACAAATCCAAATGGTGGAGGAATGTGGAGAAAAAATAGAAGAAACAACGGCGGTAGTTACGGTGTTGACTTAAATAGAAATTTTGGTTATATGTGGGGTTATGATAACTTGGGTTCAAGTCCTGACCCTACAAGTGATACTTACAGAGGTCCAGCACCATTTTCAGAACCAGAATCACAAGCAGTAAGAAATTTAGCTTTATCTAATAATTACAAAACTCATTTTAATATGCACTCTTATCAAAATGCATTTCTTTATCCTTGGGGGTACATTAATTCATTAACACCTGACCACAGCACTTATTTAGAATTTTCAACCGATATGTGTTCGTTTAACGGTTATACGCATGGAAATTCTTATCAAGTTCTCGGTTATAATTCAAATGGTTCTGTTAGAGATTGGATGTATGGAGAACAAAACACAAAACAAAAGGCATTTGGATATACAGTAGAGATAGGTTCTTCTTCTGATGGATTTTGGCCACCACTAAATCGAATTTTCCCGCTTGCTCAAGGAATGTTAAGACCAAATCTTTATAATGCTTGGGTTGCAGGTGAGTATGTTTCTCTTGGTAGTTATTCTTTCTCTCAACAATATTTCAATCCCGGAGATTTAGTTCAATTAACAATCCAAACTGTTAGGAACAAAGGATTAAGTGATGGTAATAGTATTTCATTAAATTTAAGTTCTGATAATCCTCAGATAAATATTTTAAGTTCAACAATTAATGTTGGAGATATTCAAGCAAGAACAACTAAAAATGTAAATCAAAATTTTTCATTTATAATTGGAAATTTACCACCAGAAACGAATGTTAAATTGTTAGTAAAGTTTTTTACAGGTAATACAGAAATTAGAACTGATACATTAAGAATAATAATTGGGACACCAACTCTTTTATTGGCAGATACAACTAACAATATCAATACTTTGT
>Ga0308419_1001029_pt1 | contig 18874 bp, 20 predicted proteins | sample HotsprSampleMS50_FD_203674 | JGI IMG/M metagenome (GOLD analysis project Ga0308419, IMG submission 203674) | Hot spring phototrophic mat microbial communities from Mushroom Spring, Yellowstone National Park, Wyoming, United States - 20090730_MS50 ... | reverse complement strand
CAGTGCAACCTGTCTATAGGCACATCAAAGATATTGCCCGCCTCTAAAGAGGCCTCTCCACTTCCCTCAAGGTCTTTCAATGGACCCTTTATAGAGCCACTGACACCCACAAATCCCCTTAATGGCTCTCGGACCTTTAAGAGTTCCATTAGGGTCTCTAAAAAGAACTCGCCTTTGATCTGGAGGTCAAGGTCAAGGGCCTCAAAGAGCGGCTTATTGGCATTGATATTGACCCTGCCGCTGGATTCTATCCAACCGGAATCGTCGTTTTTTAGACCAAAAACCCTCTTGAGGGTTTCCCATAAGACCTTTGCCTGTATCTCAACAGGGCCCATTAGTGTCTTTCTATCAATATTACCCGTAGTCTTAATACGGGACTTCAAGAAGTTTAGAGAGACATTGCTCAGGTTGAGGCGATCGTCATGCATAGAAAGATGGGCCGTGAGGTTGGCCGTGAGGTCCTTTATTAGGTCTGTCTGGAGATTAATATCGCCAAGGAAGACCCTTGCACTTAAGTCTCCTGATGGCTTTATAAAGGCATTAATTGAGTCCACCGAGACCCTGTCATTGCCATCGGTTATACTGAATTGGCCACTTTCAATCTCAATAGACTTTACAACTACCTTCACAGGCTTGTCTATTTCTATAGATAGATATGCCTTAAGGTTTTCGGTAAGGCGTTCAAGACCTTCCCTGTTACCACCTAATTGGAATTCCCTGATTATTAGCCTGTTTACTGAGAGTTCCCTGTTCATTAATCCCACAATGCCTATATAGGCCTTGACCTTCTTGATGTCAATCTCAAGATTACTGCCCTGTTGTTTACCAATAACACCCTCTGCCTGGGCATATAAGGGCAGCAGATTCAAGGAGACTCGCTCTATGGAAAAATCCATCGCCGTCGCATCTCTGAGTTCCCTTAGGAGCTCCCTTTCAATGGGCTTGGTAATTAGGGATTGGCGAGGTAACCCATAAAGCACTAAGACAAGTAGGGATAACAAGACAATGGTCTTTAGTTTGGGTCTCTTCATAATACAGGAGTCTGTGATTAATTGAGGTTAATTATAGAATATGGGACGAGTATTAGTGAACAAAAGATGCCCTTGCACCCTATACGCTCAGGTAGAATGACCCATTACAACCATAACCCCATAGATAAGGTAAAACACCACACCAGTCAAGGCAGTAAGGGGAGATAGCCTCTTTGTAAAACAGATATTGGCCAACACAAAGACAGAGGAGACAATAGCCATCACCGCCGAGATTAAGGCAAGCCCTGATATCTCCCAATTAGTGAATATAAGGCCCATAGATACAGGGAAGGTAGACTGGAATACCATAGCGCCAGTAATATTGCCCAAGGCAAGGGTATCTCTACCCTTAATCGTCCAGGTTACGCTGTTAAACTTCTCAGGTAACTCAGTAGCCACAGGGGCCACAAGAAGGGCAAAGAGCAGGGGATTCAATCCCCAGGCTGAAGACAGTTTAGATAGGGAATCAACAAACATATGAGCTCCGCCTATCATAATAGAAAGGGCAATAACCACCTGTGTGCATATGATAAAGATCCCCGTTGGTGTCTTAGAGGGGCATGAATCAGGCCTAATAAAGGCCACAGTCCTGTGCCATAGCCGCTTTATGTAGAGTTCTTCGGCATGGAGTATGCCATCGCTCTCTCCCCTGAAGGTCTTATAGGCATACAAGAGGTAACCCACCACAAGGGCAAGGGCTACAAATATTTTGCCCTCATGCCAAAACATCGGTACAAAAATGGCACCCGAGTACATAACCAAAAAGAACCACAAGTCCCTTTTCATGGTATCTACCTCAACATCAATGGCAAAGCCCCTCTTTTTTGTTAGGAACCCTACGAAGGCAGTCAGACCCACCAGGAAAAATGCGAGGGTAGATAACATAAAGGGTGCGCCGAGGATGGCACCTACACCAATCTGATTAGAGGCCTCACCCTTGTGTATTAGGATTGCAACAAAGGGGAGTATCGTCTCTGGGAGGGCAGTGCCTACTGCTGCCAGGATACTACCTACCACTGCCTGCGAAAGCGAGAGGGCCCTTCCGAGGCATTCCACACCGTTGGTGAATATCTCGGCACTTGCAAGTATTGCCAATAGGCTTACTATCAGGAGAATGACTTCAATCACCTTTTGTATGTAACTACCATAACAGGGCAGGGCGAGGTCTTTATTACGGCCTCTGTAACGCTGCCTATTCGCACCAGATCTAAATCACTTAAGCCCTTTGCCCCCATGAATATAATATCTGCATCCACTTGAAGTGCGACCTTGTTGATTGCCTCATAGGGTACACCAATCCTACAGATCCTCTCTACTTTGATACCATTGGTCTTAAGGGAGCTAAGCCTCTCCTCCCTTGCCCTCCTAAGTTCATTATAGTAGTCGGTCTTTTTATTGAGCGCAGCGTCTTGGTCAAGGCTAAAGAGACCTTCTATAGGGATACTTGATATGACATTTACAATAGTCAGGCTTATGTTCTCGTCTCTATTGCTGTAAAGCCTCTTGATTAGTTCAAGGGCGCTTAGGGAGTCTTTTGAAAAGTCAATGGCACAGAGTATCCGCCTCACATCAATATTGTCCATGCTCATCTGCTCTGCCTTTTTCCCCCTTACCACAAGCATGGGTATATCAAGGGTCTTTATCAGCTTTTCAGAACTACTTTGCCTTACAAGATGGCTCTTATGTCCAAGGACAAGAAAATTGGCCTTGAGTTCATCTATGGCTACTTTGAAGCTCTCTACAAGCCTTCCAGTGGCAAAGGTGTAGGTAGAGTTCACCCCAACGGCCTTTAATTTATCGGTAAGTGCAGACAGTAGGGCACTGCTTTTTTCATGCTCCTTTTCTATATAAGGCATGAGATAAGCAGGTGGAGATAAGGAATAATCAGACACAGAGAGAAGGCTTATAAGTGGGTCACTCTCAAGATGTCTGGCAAGCCATAGGGCATAGGCGATGAGGCTTTCGTGCCTTTCAGTAAGGGCAACTGCTACGAGTATGTTTGTCATTTTTGAACTTAGGGCAAAGAAAAGGTGGGCACTCTAACCCACCTTTGTTGTTTTTGCCTATAAAAGTGTTTATTTTACTGCGTCTTTTAGTGCCTTTCCTGCATTAAATTTAGGCACCTTGGCAGCAGGGATCTTTATCTCCTCTCCAGTTCTTGGATTGCGCCCCTTACGGGCCTTCCGCTTAGAGACATAAAATGTCCCAAAGCCTATAAGCGTCACCTTTTGTCCCTTTTTTAGGGCGGCCTTGATAGAGTCAACTACCGTATCCAGTGCCTTGGCGGCATCGGACTTCTTTAGGTTACACCTTGAGGCAATCTTCTCAATGAGTTCTGTCTTTGTCATCTGTTATCCCTCCTTTCTACCCTTTGAGTTTGAGAAACAGTTGGAGTGAAGATACCATGTAAAGAACGATTTGTCAAGCCCTGACCAAGATTATTTGCCCAATAAATTGTGTCTGCCCAAATATCCTTACACCCTCAGGGCATATTGTTGAGCGGTATGTCAAAACGGTTTAAGAGTGGTAAATTTGTTTTTATAGATAGTTATTTGATAACCTATAAAAAAACTCAGGAGGGGGTCAAATGAAAAAGGTTATATTTGTCTTTATTGTTATGGCATTTCTGTCAAACACGGCCTGCTCTACCCATCACTATGAAGGTGCAGCGGTAGGTGGGGCTGCAGGGGGTATTGCAGGGGCCCTGTTGGATTCTAAGAACCACTGGCGTGGCGGTGTAATAGGTGCCGCCATTGGTGCCCTTGCAGGTGCCACCATTGCTGATGTCTCTGTAAGAGGGGCACGGGACGCGGCAAGACAAAACAGACCCGTTGAATACAGGACAGAGGACGGTAGGGGATACTATAGGGCAGAGCCAGTAGGTCAGCCATACTATCCTAATGAACACACCCGCTGTCGTAAGGTCAACGAACGGGTATGGGAAGACGGCAGGATTGTGAAGGACACTGTTAAGGAGGTCTGCGAGAGCGAGCGATACGAGAGGAGGTATTAAGACCTCTGAAGGACTCAGAGTGCAGGCAGCGCCTCTTCTATAAAAAAGGCCTGTACTGCCTCTGATGCCCTCTCTAAGTCTCTCCGGTCTATCCCGCCCGACCCTCTATCACCAATAAGATTACTTATGCCCCTTATCTCTACAAATGCCAGATTGTTCAGTGCTGCTATATGGGCCACCGCTGCACCCTCCATGTTTTCACAGACACAGTGGTATGTCTCATAAAGTTCAGTAGCCCTTTTTAGGGACCCCGTACAGGTGGAGACCGTTAGGAAGTTGCCCTGCGGTAAATATCCAGCCAGTCTGTGGGGGACAAAGGTATCAAAAAGGTTGAAAAGTGCCTTGCCGCTACACCTTGCCAAAGGGAGACCTAAAGATTTCATGTCCTGAAACTCGCCTGAGGCACAAAGTAATCCCTCATCTCCGTAGATCTCCCTCTGAGCAATTACCACATCGCCAATCTTAAGCCCTAAATAGGGATAGGCACCGGCGACACCGAGATTTACAAGCATTGAGGGCGAATATTTTTCAATCAAGAGCCCTGTGACATGGGCAGCATTGGCCTTGCCAACACCACTGATTGCCACCACAATAGGCCTGTCTCTTAATATGCCCCTGTAAAAGTCTTTCCCCTGAAGGGACTTACATTTGGCTCCCTTTAAGCCCTCCACTACACCCTTTGCCTCAGGTATAGTGGGGATTATGACTCCAATGGGACTATTGGGCAGGCTCCTTGTCCTCCAGTTGGTATTCTACATTTACGACCATATCCTTCCTAAGGGAGTTATACACTGAGCAGTATTTTTCATGGGACAATGAGATGGCCCTCTCTACCTTTTTAGGGTCAATGTCCTTGCCTCCAATAATCAGCTTCATGTCAACCTTCCTGAAGTATTGAGGAGGTGCGGGATTACGCTCTCCTGTGATACGAATCATAAAGCTCGCAAGCTTTACCTTCATCTTCTGTAGAAACATAACGACATCAATCCCCATACAGGCTGCAAGGCTCAGCAGTAAGGCATCGGTGGGCTTGCATCCCCACTGTACATTGCCGTCAAACTCTATCTCATAGCCCTCACCAGTCCTGCCAATAAAGATCAAGTCCTTGTCCCACTCAAGGGTGCCCTTAACAAGGGGATTGATCTTCTCTTTATAGCCTGTCAATGACTGCTCCAAGTCCTCTTTGTCTTGCATAACATAACCTCCTTCTTTATGTCCTGTATTCGGCATTGACCTTAACATAGCCCTCGGTCAGGTCGCAGGTAAAGACGCGTCCCTTTGCCCTGCCAAGATTTAGGTCAACCATAAGGTGAATATCTGATGAACCAGCCATAGAGTGCTGGGCCTCAGCGTCTCTCCCAGTAGTCAAGCCATGATGTGCGATCTCTATCCCATTAATGGATATATCTACCCTGTCTGCCTTAAGTGATACACCTGCATATCCCAAGGCAGCCATTATCCTACCCCAGTTTGCATCATTACCATAGAGGGCCGTCTTGACGAGCATTGAGTTGGCAATGCAATAGGCAGCCATTTTTGCATCGCTATTGTCTTTGGCATTTATGACATCAATGGTGATGAATTTTGTAGCCCCCTCTCCGTCTTTTACTATCATCTTGGCGAGTTCAAGGCATATCTCTGAAAGACAGTTACAGAAGGTCTCGTAATCCTTGCCCCTGTATTCAATTGGCCTGTTTTGTGCCATGCCATTTGCAAAGGCAAGGACCGTGTCGTTGGTGGACATGTCGCCATCTATAGTTATGCTATTGAATGAGCACTGCACTGCATCCTTAAGGGCCCTATCAAGGGCCTTTTTTGTTACAGCAATATCGGTAAGGATAAAACAGAGCATGGTAGCCATATTGGGGCATATCATGCCGGCGCCCTTTGCAATTGCAGAGATAGTGGCCTTTTTGCCCTCTATCTCAATAACTCTTGTGGAGACCTTGGCAAAGGTGTCGGTGGTCATTATGGCCTCAGCTACATTGTGTAGTGTGCCATTTGTCAGGGATAACACGAGTGGTTTAATGGCGGCCCTTATCCTGTCCATCGGCATAGGTGCGCCTATTACCCCTGTGGAGCACACATAGACTTCAGAAGGCCTGAGTCCCAATGCATTTGCTACCAATGCTGCCATCTCCTCTGCATCTCTGAGCCCCTGAGGACCTGTGCAGGCATTGGCATTACCACTGTTTACTATGATCGCCCTGCCGATACCAGACCTTGCCCTTTTTATATCAACCAATACAGGGGCTGCCTTTATGGCATTGGTGGTAAACAGGGCAGAGACAATGGCCTCTTTTTCAGAGGTAATTAGTGCGAGGTCCTTTCTGCCGGGCTTTTTAATGGCAGCCTCAGCTACAGCAAAGGAAAATCCCTGTGGTGTGTTGTAGGTCATGGAAATAGACCAATATGCATGAGGCCCATAGTCTCTTTAAGTCCAAGCATTAGGTTCATATTCTGCACGGCCTGACCTGAGGCACCCTTGACAAGATTATCAATTACAGAAATGACAATCAGGGTGTTTGTCCTATGGTCAAGGGTCACAGAAATCATGCAGAAATTACTGCCTCTTACATCCTTTAGGTCTGGTAGTAGTCCCTCATCAAGCACATAAACAAAGGGCTCATTCTTGTAGAAATCCTTGTAAATATTAAGTATTTCAGGGGTTTTTAGTTCCCTTAAAAGGGGGCAATATATGGTAGATAAAATCCCCCTGTCTATGGGTAGTAAATGGGGTGTGAAACTGATCCTTACCTCTGAGCCACAGATGGCTGTTAACTCCTGCTCTATCTCAGGCCTGTGACGGTGGGTGGCAACCCCATAGGCCCTAAACCCCTCATTTACCTCACAACAGGCAAGGGCAATATCGGCCTTTCGCCCGGCCCCTGAGGCGCCTGATTTTGAATCAACCACTATTGCCTCTGTATTGATGAGATTGTGCCTTAAGGCAGGTATAAGTCCGAGTATTGCACTGGTTGGATAGCAGCCCGGATTTGCAATCAATGAGGCAGATCTTATCTCATCCCTGTATAACTCAGGAAGTCCATAAACTGCATTGCTCAAGACTTCCCTATGTTTATGTGGTGTCTTATACCACTGTTCATAGACCAATGGGTCCCTTAGACGAAAGTCTGCTGAGAGGTCAATGACCTTCTTTTGTTGGTTATAAAAATAAGCGACTACCTCCTGTGAGGCACCATGGGGGAGGGCTAAAAAGAAAACATCGGCCTTGTCAAGCAAGGCCTCCTTCTTTAGGGGCTCATAGATAAGGTCTTTAAATTTAAAGAGATGGGGATAAATATCTGCTACAGACCTGCCCGCTGACTGCTCTGAGGTTACCGCAGTTATCTGGACCTCTGGATGTGAGGCAAGGATCCTTATTAGCTCTGCCCCTGTATATCCACTGCCTCCACAAATCGCAACCCTTATCATCTTACCCTAAAAGTCCTTTGACCTAAATTGACTGATTGTAAGAACAGCAGTTCGGCAGTAGAAGACAGATAGGGCTAAGGTGGTCGCAAACCTCAGGTTGCGTTATTTTAAAATCGCACGCCAAAGCCTACGGCTCCCTTTCGTTCTCATCTCCTCAATTCTTGACTTCCCTCTACCCGCTTCCTCACCTGCTGTCTGTAAAGCAGGCCTCCCAAAACTCCCTAAAATCGTCGCCCTTTGAGACCTCTTTTCACCTCTAGAAATTCCAAAAGGCCAAAAGGCATCTCTTACGCTTCAGATAATCGTAAAGGGTAACAAACAATTTGGGCAGAGACTATCTCTTTGAGAACTGGAACCTCCTCCTTGCACCTCTCTGACCATATTTCTTTCTCTCTACCTCTCTGGGGTCCCTTGTTAGCAGGCCCTCTTTCTTGAGCTTGCCCTTAAACTCGTTATCTAAAGCCACCAGTGCCCTTGCAATGCCATGTCGCAATGCCCCGGCCTGTCCGCTAAGCCCTCCACCATTGACCCTCGCAATGATGTCATACTTGCCGATAGTGCCAGTTATATGCAAGGGCTGTCTTATGAGCATCTTTAGGGTCTCTCTTGGGAAATAGGTCTCATAATCTTTATTGTTTACTATTATATGCCCCTTGCCAGATCGTATAACGACCTGTGCAACCGATCTCTTCCTGCGTCCTGTAGCGTTGTATCTTATAGCAGCCATGTCAATATCTCTCCCTTATTCTCTTATCTTTAGTTGTTCAGGGTTTTGGGCCCTATGGGGGTGCTCCTCACCCCTATAGACCTTGAGTTTATTAATAAGGTCCCTGCCAAGCCTATTTTTTGGCAGCATACCCCATACGGCATCTCTAATAACCGATTCTGGGTTGCGTTGTAACCTCTCCTGTAGGGTTGCCTCCTTTAAATTGCCCACATATCCTGTATGACGGTAATAGACCTTCTGCCTAAGCTTATTGCCCGTAACCTTTATCCTATCGGCATTGACAACCACTACAAAGTCACCGGTATCGGTATTTGGGGTATATTGGGGCTTGTGCTTTCCCCTTAACCGCGCTGCTATCTCAGCAGCCATCCTACCAAGTATTAGACCTTTGGCATCTACCAAATACCACTTGCGGTCTGCATCTTCCTTCTTTGTAAATCCTGTCTTCATCTGACACCTTCCCTTAATTAAATGCTATATAAAAAGTCTGATATGTTATAACAAGGCTGTAAAATTGTCAAGGGACCGCCCTTTTTGTTGTCAAGGCAAAATAGAAATGTCCTATTTCTGGCAAAGTAGAAATGTCCTGTTTTTTGGGGTTAATAAGCAAATCTGCTGTCTGACTTTTTATATCAAGTTACCTTATATCTGCCTCCTGCCTTCAAGGGCCTTTGAGAGGGTGACCTCATCTGCAAATTCTATGTCGCTGCCAATGGGCAAGCCGTAGGCGATTCGGGTTATCCTTACTCCAAAGGGTTTGAGAAGGTCTGATATGTACTTTGCCGTCAACTCGCCCTTTGTGTTTGGGTTTGTGGCCAATATGACCTCCTCTGTGCCATCCATTTTTATTCGCTCAATCAACTCCTGTATCTTGAGTTTGTCGGCCCCTATACCGTCCACAGGCGACAGTGCCCCAAGTAGCACATGATAGAGGCCTTTATATGAGCCAGTCCTTTCTATAGCCACTATATTACTGGTCTCTTCTACTACGCATATCCTCTTTTGGTCCCTTGATAGGTCAGAGCAGATATTACATGGGTCTCTATCAGTAACATTAAAACAGCGGGAGCAAAAGAGGGCCTTTTCTTTGAGCTGCTCAATAGCCCTTGCTATGGAAAGGGCGTCCTCTTTGTCCATAGATAGGATAAAAAAGGCAAGCCTTTGGGCTGTCTTTCTCCCAATGCCAGGGAGTTTTGTAAGCTGATGGATGAGTTCTTCTATAATACCTTGGGCCATTATTATTTAAACATATTACCAAGACCGCCAAGCCCTGGTATCTGTAAGCCCATCGTGAGTTTAGACATACTCTCGTTGACCATCTCCTGTGCTCGCCTTATACCTTCATTTGCAGCGGCTACTATGAGGTCTTGGAGCATCTCCACATCGTCGGGGTTTACCACATCCCGTTCAATCTTTATAGAGACTATCTCCCCTGCACCGTTGACCACTACTGTTACCATACCACCACCGGCGCTTGCCTCAACGGTCTTCTTCTTTGCCTCCTCTTGGACTTTCTGCATCTCGCTCTGTAGTTTTTGGGCCTCTCTCATGATATCACCGAGCATCTTCTTTGACATGGCTCCTCCTTTATTTTTTAGTATCTTTTACATCAACAATAACACCCTCATAGAGCCTTAGCACTTCTTTTACTAAAGGATTCTCCATTGCTTCGGCACGAATATTCTTAGGTGGTTTGTTTTCCTCTTTGGTTGTCAACTTTATTTTCAAATCCCTACCAGAGGCCTTCTTAAGGGAGTCCTTAATAAAAGGCATATCCTCATTGACCGAGTCCATATGGACCGAGGCCCCACCATTAAAGGATAGGACAATGGTTTCTGTACCTTCAAAAGATGCCTCCCCCTCTCTCAAGACCAATGCCAATAACGGCTTGTCTCTCTCAATAAGATTGAGGGCCATGTCCCATGACCTTTCTATACTAGCATCCCTTACATGGTTTAAGGTCTCTTTTGTGGTTTGTGCATTTGGCATTGAGGTTGGTTTTTGGATACCCTCTAAGTCCCTTGTCCCATGACCCTGCATTTTATAGACTCCTTCACCCTTTGTAGGCAGACCTTTTATGACCTCCTCTATATCCTTAAAGTGGCTCATCATTGAGAGTTTGATAAGTGCCATCTCAAGCACTACCCTTGGGTATTGGGCCTGTCTTAGGGTAAGTTCAGTCTTGAGCAGTTCGTTCAAGAGTAAGGCCACATGGGGCAAGGATGTGAGATTGCTCAGTCTCTTAATGGCAGCGGTCTCTTCTTCGTCCATATCACGAAATAGGTGTTCTTCGCCTATGGCAAGCCATAGCATGAGACCCCTTACAAAATGGCTCAGGTCTTTGGCAAAGGCCCTTATGTCTGTGCCTGAATCTACTATACCTTGAATAAAGGTCACAATCCTCTTATAATCACCTGTAAGCATGGCCTCAGTTAAGGTAGAGAGCGTCTCAGTATCCGACAGGCCAAATAGGTCTCTAAGGTCTTTAGCCCTCAGGTCCCCTGAGAAGGAGATTACCTGATCAAGTATGGTCAAGGCATCCCTCATACTGCCTTCGGCCATCTTTGCGATAATCTCAAGGGCGCTATCCTCAGGGTTGACCCCTTCAGAGGAGCAAATCTCCTTGAGTTTGAGCCGTATCTTAGATGTCGGTATTCTTTTAAATGGTAGGTGTTGACAGCGAGATAGGACGGTAGCTGGTATCTTGCGCGGTTCTGTGGTGGCAAGCACAAAGATTACATGGGCTGGAGGCTCCTCTATGGTCTTCAAAAAGGCATTAAAAGCAGAGATAGAGAGCATGTGGGCCTCATCAATTATGTAGATCTTGTATCGCGAAGAGGAGGGCGTATATTTGACATTCTCCCTGAGTTCCCTAATATTATCCACTCCGTTGTTTGATGCCCCATCTATCTCAATCACATCCAGAGATGATCCTTCAGCGATAGACCTGCAGGAGGGGCATAGGCCACAAGGCTCATGGTTTACAGTGCTATGACAATTGAGGGTCTTTGCCAGTATGCGGGCAGAAGAGGTCTTTCCAACCCCTCTTGGCCCTGAGAATATATAGGCTTGGCCAATCTTGCCTGAGGCTATTGAGTTAGTTAGTACCCTTGCAATGGACTCCTGTCCAACAAGCTCAGAAAACCTTTGGGGTCTCCACTTTCTTGCTAATACGAGGTATGACATAGGGTTAGGGGTTTGTAGTCTTCTGCACCCAGTGGCTGGCAGCCTTGAAAGGACCGGCTTACTGCGGCACACAGGTGCGATGCTTACCGCTGCTTCCTTCCGGACCTGACGGGGTTCACAGGCAACTGTTGCGCAGGGCCAGCCCCTGGCTGCAGAAAACTTTTAACTTTAACACAATCAGGATATTTTAGGCAAAAGTATTTCACTGCCTCTGCTCCGAAAATAACCTTTATTTTTCATCTATTATTTTCAAACCTTATGAAAAGGTCTCCCTTGTGCTACCCCTAATGAGCTAAGGGGTCTTGTAATGTATTGACTGTCATTCCCAGCGAATAGAGAATGTCGTACCTATGAGCGTTAGCGCCGAGGATCTTGGCCAAATTAACCAAAAAATGCAGATTACATTGGAGGCAGGACTGCAAAGACCCTTTTAACTAAGAGTTTTCTGATCTTTGGCTAAAAACACCCAAAAATGCTGTCAGAGCGGAGGCATGATTGCCAAGACCCTTTAAAATTACGGTTTACTTAGCATTAGCCGTATAACCTAAAACTAACTATCTTGTGCTTATCGTAAACACTGCTCTCAAAGGAAAGTGGCTGCACACCTTGTGATGGTCGGGGGTGACCTTGTGATGGTCGGGGGTGACCTTGTGGCGGGCGGGTGGGGGTGGGTTGGTCGGGCGGGTGGGGGTGGGTTGGTCGGGCGGGTGGGGGTGGTGTCGGTATACCTCCACTCTTAGTTTTTTAGCATTTTTTTTTGGGCTAAACCCTATTATCATTCCCCTTTGCGCCACTTGTCTGAATGTGTGTTAACCCAACTTGAACTCTAAATCACCAAATCACTAAATCACTATATTGTTGTGGCATCTTTACAGCCTATTATTGAATTGTTGAGAGTCGGTGGGCTATATGTTCAATCAGAGAGACCCAGTCATCAGGGAACGGTTGTCTAAAGAGTGTGACAGAATCATACCATACAGTGCCATATTGGTCATCAAACCATCGCCAATCGGCGTTATCTGGTAGCAAGAGCCATGTATTCTTGCCCAATGCCCCTGCAAGGTGAGCCACTGCTGTGTCAACGGAAACAACGAGGTCAAGATTTAAAAGAAAAGCGGCTGTATCATAAAAATCATTAAACAGCTTGGTGTAATCTATCAATTTAGGATGTGAGCATGTTGAATCCTTCTGAAGGCTGTAAAACTGGACACCTTTGACCTCAAAGAGTGCTTGTAGTAGCTCAAAAGGTATGGACCTGTGTTTGTCTTTAGGGTGACTTGACCTACCGGACCAGGCAAGGCCTACCTTTAAGGGTGTAGGACTATTACTAAGTTTGTTGGCCCATATATTCACATCTTGCAATGATACATTGAGATAGGGTGTAGGACAATGCAAATCCTTATAACCAAGCCCCATGTAAAAGGGCAGGCTCAGTAGTGGACTGATATAATCTATAGACACCGTAAAGTCAACGCCCCTTGCAAATACGCCGTCAATGCCCTCAAGGCCCCTCATTAGTCTTGTCAACTCCTTTTGGCATAAGAGATACACTGCCTTTGCACCCCATTTTTTAAGGGGTTTTAAGAAGCGGACGAACTGTATAGCATCGCCAAAGCCCTGTTCATCGTAAATCAGTATAGACTTGCCGCTCAGGTCTTGCTCCTTCCATTCAGGCAGTGGTAGTGTGGGATAGCTACCCTTACATATCGGTAGTTCGCGCCTCCATTCATACTCCATCCAACCTTCTTTAAAATTCTTTGACTTAAGGAGCAGTAGGGCAAGCTCAAAGTGTGCCTCAGCCAAGTTAGGTCTATCTTCAAGGACCTTTTTAAGTAACCTTATGGCTTCGGTATAATCACCCTGAGCGTTGTGGCTAAGTGGTCTTGTATTTTGGTCTTGACTAGGATTGTTCAAGGTAACTGATGTTTTATAGGCAGAGGCAAGTTCCTCAGAGACCCTACTAATTACACCCTTCCAATCATTGGGCCTCTCCTGCCTGAATATTTTAATTGTTGGATACCAGGGGCTGTCGTCTCTATTGAGCATCCATCGCCAGTCGGATATGAAGTGGAGCATTAGCCACACAGGTTTGCCCATCGCCCCAGCCAAATGTGCAACAGCGCTGTCAATGGTGATTATCAGGTCAAGATGGGCAATAAATCCTGCGGTATCGTTAAAATCGTCTATGTAGGCTGATAAGTCAATAAGCCTCGGATGCCTATAGCTAACTGGTTCATTACTAAGGCTTAGAAACCTGAGGTAAGGGAGCCCAAGGAGTGGAGAAACCTCTTCAAAGGTCATAGACCTGTAACTTCCCCTCTTGTTGACACTGCTGCCCTGCCACAGGAGGCCAATCTTGGTGTCTTCGCCTTTAATATTGTCTAATATAGCCTTAGCCTTACTTACGCTTGCCACGGTAGGCCATAGATAGGGTATATGTGCGGGGATTGTAGTTAGGGTTGTCTTAAAGATACGAGGCAGTTCCATAAGGGGCACACAGAGGTCAGAGTGGTCTGTGGCATCGGTTACAAGTACATCGGTAAATGAGTTTTTTATGAGGGTCTTTAAGGCTAATGGGCACTCAAGGATTATTGACTTACACAGAGGTTTTACAAGGCTTATATAGCGGACAAACTGGAGTGTATCACCATATCCCTGTTCGGCGTAGATAAGGAGTGTCTTGTTTGATATGTCCTCGCCGTTCCACTCTGGTTTATTACGGATTGTATTTTTGAAATGTGAGGTCTGCCATCGCCACCTGTACTCGGCCCATCCCCTTTGGTAGTTGCCTAACATAAGTAGCGCAAGGCCGAGGTTAAAATGGGCATCTGCGTAAGTGGGAGATGCATCAAGGGCCTTTTCATAGTACCTAATGGCCTCAGACACATATCCTTGATTATAGTAGCACACGCCCAAATTTGTGAGGGCCTCTGGATATGTAGTATTTATCTCTAAGGCCTTTTTAAAGAGGGTGGCCGCTTGGGCATACTCGTATCTCTCAAGGTAGATGCACCCCTTTGCGAAATAGGCCTGATAGAGTTGGGGGTCTATCTCAAGGGCTTTTGTGTAATAACTTGTGGCTGTATCGTGATTGCCGGTTTCCTTTAGGACATTTGCAAGGTTATAGAACGCCACCGCAAAGTCAGGCTTGAGTTCTATTGCCCTCTGAAATGACCTAAGGGCCTTTGTAGGATCTGTTTTGGCGTAATAGGTGCCGAGGTCATTGTATGCCTCGTGATCTTTTGGGTCTTGGGCGATTTGTTCTAAAAGCGCCTTTAAGTGGACATCATCTAAAAGCGAGCCCTGTTTTTGGACCATATATCAGTCATACTCATGGGTGATAAGTCTAATCGGATGGTGAGCCCCTTAGGCCGGCAGCGATGTTTTTGTTTATATCAATGAGTATCTTGAGCTTTTCTTTTGAGGGCCAGGATTGAATTTCAAAGGTCCTTTTGTTGATAAAATCTGCAAGGGCAAGGAGGTTATTCTTAATGTCCTGTGTAAGCGGGTTGTCAGGGCTCTCTAAGTCTTTTTTAAGTATTGACCAAAGGGTCTGGTTGTGCCTGAGGGCCTCAAAGAGCAGTTCCCTTATATTTTTTGCATCCCAGTTGTCTTGACAGTAACTAAGCATTGTAGCGGCATTCTCAAGGGCCCTTGCCTCTATCTCCCTGCCTGAGTCAGTATCCTGTTTGGTCTTGTTTAGATCACTTATCCTTAGCATAACTTGCGAGGACCTCCTTTTCGTATTCTATAAGCCTTCTTGCCAACTTAAGGGCCTGATAATATTTGTTGCTGATTATAAGTTCGTTGATCTGATCCACCAGTAATATTGTTTTTGGCGCTGCCTTTACCATAGTTTTTATCAACTCCCAGTACTTTGTGTGATAGGTTGACAGGTTTGCCTCATCTATATACATGAGCTGTATAAGGAGATATATCTTTTTGCATAATGTATCTGCCTCAGGCTCGGTGAGGATATCCTTTTCTCTCAGGACAGGTACCTGATTTTCAACAGAGAACTCTATGGTGTTTTTGCCATTCTTTATTACAGCACCGCTGATTATGACCTTCTCATCAGGCCTTAGCACTAACTTAAGGGGCATAAGTCAAAAAAAGGGGCTGTAATAAATACCAGCCCCTCAATTTTCCTTTTTGGAATTATTATTAGAATAGCCTCAGAACGGCCTGAGCTGCCTGAGATGCAAGGCTCAGTGAGGTGATGCCCAGTGACTGACGAGTCTGGAGCATGAGCATGTTTGCGCCCTCCTCGTTCATGTCTGCCAGGGTCAGGTTGTCGGCACCGGCCTTTAATGTGTCTATCATGTTCTTTGTAAAGTCCTGACGAACGGTGATTATGTTGAGGTTTGTTGCAAGGTCCTTTGACTTTGCCCTCAGGTACTCTATAGCAGTGTTGATTGCAGCAAGGGCCGTCTGGATGCCTGCATCATCGGTTGTACCCCATGTACCTATTGAACCACCTGCAAGGGTACCAGCTACAAAGCCGAGGGTTAGGTTCGTTATGGTAGTTGCAATAAAACCATTGACCGCAAGTGATGCCGTACCGTCTTCGTTAAACTTGACTGTCAAGGTGTTGTTATTGAGTAAGTTTGTACCCTTGTAGCTTGAATCAGCTGCTACCCTCGTTATCTGGCTCATCAGGGTATTAAACTGGGTTGCATAGCTCGCACGGGAGTTTGTATCCAATGTAGAAAGGGCCGAGTTTGCAATACCCTTTGCCTGCTCAATCAGTGATGTGATTGCCGTGATACCTACATCGGCGGCCTTGACGATCTGGATACCCTCCATCATACCATCTTTACGACCGGCAAGGTCTCCTGCACGCTGTAAATAGCCTTGTGCTGCAAAGAAGTTTACGGGATCATCCAGGGCAGTGTTGATCTTTTTACCTGATGCTAATCTGTCCTGGGTCCTGCCAAGCAGGGCGGTTGTTCCCTGAAGGTTAATTAGGTTTTGCCTCATTGAGGCTGTTAATGAGATGTCTGCAAGTGGCATTTTTGTTTCCTCCTTTTCTGGGTTTGTGTCCTGGCAATTCTTGCCAGTCTTACGGCTTAAGGTTTAAGGCAATGGTCTTTATCTCTCACCTCCCTTTCTCTTTGATGCTATACATTATACAAAAATATCTACATTTAATCTATCGTCTAAGAGGGTTATGGACTTTAACCCAAAAAAATCTAGTTACAGTTAAGACAGGACTGCCAAAAACCTTTTAACTCTGAGTTTTCTAAGCATTGGCTAACAGCCTCCAACGCACGGCTTAACTGAAACACTGCTCCCAGAGGGAAGTGTTTGCCCACTCTTAGTTTTTCTGAGCGCATTTTTGGGGTTAATCTCATGCCCTAACGCTAAAACTTGACACCTAAGTCTGGGAATATTGATAAAAGAAGGCTTAGCTTGTCGGTAATGAGCAAGAGGCCAAAGATGATAAGGACCACGCCTATTATAACCGAAAAGGCCCTCATAAACCTGTGGATCTTCCTTGTGTAGGTGAAAAAGAGGTTAATTAATAGGGCTGCCATAAGAAAAGGTATAGCAAGGCCTAGGGAATAGACAGAAAGTAGCATAAATCCATGCTGTGCAGAGCCTTGAGAGGCAGTATAGACGAGTATTGTCCCCAGGATTGGACCTATGCATGGCGTCCATCCCGCTGCAAAGACGACACCCATTAAAAAGGCACCAACGATACCAGTAGAAGCACTGTTGAATTTCACTCTAAGGTCCCTCATAAGTATATTGGGATTAAAAATACCAGACAGCAGGAGACCGAATAATATGACCATGAGACCGCCTGCAATCCTAAGAATGTTCTGATAGTCTATGAACAGTCCCCCAATTATTGATGAAGATGCCCCAAGGGATATAAATATGGTTGAAAAGCCACCCACAAAGGCCAAGGTGTTTATAATCGTCCTAAAGGAGAACCTTTTTTGGGTCAGCTCTTCGTAGCTTAAGCCCGATATGATTGATATATAGACTGGAATAAGTGGTAACACACAGGGGGAGAGAAAGGACATCACCCCACCGATAAAGGCCAACGGATAGCTTACATCAGTCATCTACTACCTGCCACAATCTGCTGTATCGCCCTTTATTTTTTCTACGGCGTGGGGTATGACATCCCGTATCACCTCAAGGTTTTCCTTGACTGCTTTGAGGCTTCCGGGGAGGTTAATAATCAGGGTGTTGCCCCTTTGGCCTGCCACTGCCCTTGAGAGCATTGCCCTCTTAGTCTTAGCAAGCCCTGCCTGCCTCATTGCCTCTGATATGCCTGGTATCTGACGGTCTAAGACCTCAAGGGTCGCCTCAGGGGTGACATCTCTTGGTGAAAGCCCCGTGCCCCCAGTGGTGAATATCACATCCACTGTGTTGGTCAGCTCTACGAGTTTGGTCTTTATTAGTTCTCTCTCATCGGGGAGTATCTCATAGACCTTAACCACACCAATGTCTTTTATGAGTTCGGCAATAGCAGGTCCACTAAGATCTTCCCTTTGCCCTAAAGCACCCTTATCACTTAAGGTAAGGACGGCAAAAGTGATCTTATCTCCCATAATTAGTATGGCCTCTCTTCAATATTGGTCAGATAGTAGTCAAGGGGCTTTGGCTCGTTTATGGTTATCTCGTCGCCAACCTTGATGATTCCCCCCTTGAGAACCCTTATAAATATGCCCTCTTTGGGCATTACACAGTCACCTGCCTGATAGTATATGGCACAGCGACTGTGGCACTCCTTACCGATCTGGCTCACCTCACCAATCACATCCCCACCAATCCTGACTCTTGTGCCAAGTGGTAGTTTTAATAGGTCAATACCCTCAGTAGTGATGTTTTCGGCAAAGTCACCAGGCTTTACATCAAGGCCACAGGCTTGCATCTTTTTTATGCTCTCAAGGGCTAATAGACTAACCTGTCTATGCCATGCCGATGAGGCGTGGGCATCTCCCGCAATGCCCTTGTCTTCCATGATAGATGCCTCCTTTACAGGGGTCTTTCTTACGCCCTTTTTGTTGCTGACATTTATTGAGACGACCTTGCCTTTCATCAACATACCTCCTTTATAGGGCCGCTGTATTGTCAAAATTAGACCCAAAAACTATAATTCACCACAAGTTAACACAGGGTATCACACTAATGCCTTATCTGATTAGCCCAAAGGGCCTTGCAATAAACTCAAAGGATTTTTTGGTTGAGCACAACAATAACGGTAGCACGATAGTATAAGCCATTAAAACTTCTCACTTATCGTTTATACTGAGACAAGCCTATAGTATCAAAATATAGACCTATTGTCAAAATACTCGTGCAAAAGTAGCGTGTAGGGCTGTCGCATTATTTTGAACAAATTATCCCACCGCCAATCACCCTGTTGTTGTCATAAAATACTGCACTCTGACCAGGGGCTGGTGCCCATTGGGGCTCTGTAAAATACACCTCCACCTCGTCATTATTTAGTATCCTTATGCGGGC
>Ga0308419_1001025_pt1 | contig 18911 bp, 13 predicted proteins | sample HotsprSampleMS50_FD_203674 | JGI IMG/M metagenome (GOLD analysis project Ga0308419, IMG submission 203674) | Hot spring phototrophic mat microbial communities from Mushroom Spring, Yellowstone National Park, Wyoming, United States - 20090730_MS50 ... | reverse complement strand
ATGGATGCTTCACTGCGCTGGCGCTCCGTTCAGCATGACACACACCTGCATTTTAATCGTCAGCACCACTTAATCGCACACTAAGCTCAGCAGCTGCTCAATTTTGTGTTTTAGTTCTTTGCGCGGCACAATGAAATCAATAAAGCCGTGCTCTTGAATAAACTCTGCAGTTTGAAACCCTTCGGGCAACTCGCGCTTAATGGTTTCTTTGATGACTCGCGGTCCGGCAAAACCAATCAGGGCGCCCGGTTCAGCAAGGTTAAAATCGCCCAGCATGGCAAAGGAGGCAGTTACGCCGCCAGTGGTCGGGTCGGTCATGAGCGAAATGTAAGGGATGCCTTTTTCATGCAAGCGCGTGAGTTTAGCGGCAGTTTTTGCCATTTGCATCAGTGAGAGTGCCGCTTCCATCATTCTTGCACCGCCTGACTGTGAGATGATAATCAGCGGTGCATGACGCTCACAACTTTTATCAATCGCTCGTGAAATTTTTTCTCCAACCACTGACCCCATTGAGCCACCAATGAAGCCAAAGTCCATTGCTGATACTACGCACTCTCGGCTTCCAATTGTTCCTATTGCCGTGCGGCAGGCATCCATCATCTTCGTTTTCTTGATGGTGGTCTCAATGCGGTCAATGTAGCGTTTGGTATCGACAAAGTTCAGTGGGTCTGCTGACTTTAGATGTGCATCGAGTTCTTCGAACTTTTCTCTATCGAAGAGAATTTCAAAATACTTTTGCGGTGAAATTCGGAAGTGATAGCCACATTCAGGGCAGGTGTAGATATTGTCTTCAAGTTGCTTGCGGTGAATCATTGCGCCACAGCGGTCGCATTTCGTCCATAGGCCCTCTGGGGTATCACGCTTCTGCTCGGTGAGAATTGCTGGTTTTGCTCGCTTATACCACGCCATACCACACTTTTGATTTGTCTTCTCTTGGTAGTGTTTAAGATAATACGGTTCGTTCAGCCTACAAAAAGCCTTTGCTTGGGTATTTTTTTCGAGTATGCACTTTTTTCAGACTTTGACAAGGCGCGGTGAATAGACACCTTCTACTTCGCTAATGCGCTTCAAGGTTGCTGGTGAGAGTGGCTCGTCGAGACAGATGACCGTCAGCGCTTTTGTCTTTTCTTCATTACGCGAAAGCGAGATATTGGCAATGTTGATGCTTGCCCGCAATAGCCGTGCGCCCACGCGTGCCATCACGCCCGGCTTGTCGTCATTGATGTAAATCAAAATATGTCCTTCAGGCTTGAACTCACAGAGGAAGTGGTCGTAGATGACGACGCGCATGTCTTTTGCTCCTAGCACCACACCGCCAAGCTGCTTTTTGCCTCCACTGGTCTCGTAGGCAACTACAATTAAGTTCTGATAGTCTGGATGCTCCTTTTCATGTTGATGCTGAACACTGATATTGAGCTCACTTGCTCTTGCAAACACATTGATGTAGTTAATTTCTTGATGTTGCACTTCATCGAGCAATCCCTTAAGCGCCGCCGCTGAAATGGCTTGAGAGAATTTGCGCAGAAATTCACCGTAGCTGACAATCGTTACGGCTCGTGGCGTACCATCTAAGAGCTGTGCACACATCGCTCCGAGTTTTTCTGCAAGCATGAGGTAGACTTTGACTTCGGTTTTTTGTGCCAGCTCGACCGTTGTTGCATTGACTGCACCGACCAGCGCACCAGTTTTTTTCCACTCAATAATTTGCTGCGCAATTTGCAGGGCCACTTTTTCTTGCGCCTCTACGGTTGAAGCGGCAATGTGCGGTGTCATAATCACATTCTCGAGTTTGAGTAGCGGATTGTCGGGTAAGATGGGCTCTACTTCAAACACGTCAAGCGCGGCTGCTGCCACTTTGCCTGACATAATAGCCTCGGCAAGGTCTGACTCATTGATAATGCCACCACGTGCGCAATTCACAATGCGTACTCCGGGCTTCATCAGTGCAATGGTCTCTGAACGAATCAAGTTACGTGTGGCTTCACTGTAAGGCGTATGAAGCGTGATAAAATCTGCCTTACGCAACAGTTCTTCTATGGACACCAACTGAATGTCGAGTTTGTTTGCCGCTTCTTCAGAGACCATGGGGTCGAAGGCCATAATGTGCATGCCAAAGGCTTGCATGCGCAAAGCTACTTCACGACCGATTTTGCCCAGCCCAATCACTCCAAGCATTTTGCCGTCGAGCTCTCGCCCTAACCATTTCTTTTTATCCCAGATATTCTGCTTGAGTTCGGCATGAGCTTGCGGCAACATGCGTGCCACAGCAAGAATCATGGCACAAGTATGTTCAGCTGCCGAAATGGTATTTCCGCCGGGCGTATTCATGACAATAATACCTTTGCGCGTTGCCGCATCAACATCAATGTTATCTACGCCCGCTCCTGCTCGACCAATCAGCTTGAGCTTGTTAGCACATTCTAAAATGTCACCGGTGAGCTTGGTTGCGCTTCTGACCAGCACAAGGTCGTAACTGCCAATTTGCGATTTGAGCTCTTCCTTCGATAGCTTTTGCTTCTCAATCACCTCAAAGCCGTTTTGGCGCAAAAGCTCGCCACAGGTTCTTTCAATGTTGTCTAAAATGAGTGCTTTCATATGTTGTTTTTTTTAATGCGAAGAAAAGCACAAAAATACGAATTGTTTGAGACTATACGCTCTCACGGTCAGACACACCTTGCCATACGGGGCTAACAAAAGACACTTGAAAAGGTCTTTACAGGCATGATATTTGAATAAAGAAATCCTTCGCCATAACGCGCTCCGATGAGTTCGCCAAAATACTTGGCACGCGCCTCAATCGCTTCTAAAAATTCCTTACGCGAAATGTACGACTCTGGCTCTTTGGACTTTGGGTTGTAGAACTGCGATTTGAAAGCCATCAGTCCCTGCCGAGATGCTTCAAATGTATCCGAGACATCTACAATAAAACTCGGCACAGCAAATCGGTTTTGAAGGTAATAGAGCAAGAATTTCGGTCTGTGGCGTTCTTGGAGTTTATTTTTTTCTTTGGTTTTGATTTTGATGAGACCCGAGTAGAAGCAGGCATCGGCGATAAGTTTGGCGGCACGTTCGTGGTCAGGGTGGCGCTCAATTGGTTGCGGGGCAAAGACCACCGTGGGTCGATAACGCCGAATGACTGCTATCACTTTCAACAGATTTTTGCGAGAATACTCGAATCGGGTATCGCCCAAGTTGAGATTGATGCGCTCTGCGTATCCCAAGTGCCGTGCCGCTTCCAAGGCTTCTTGTCGGCGCACAAAGCGAGTTCCACGTGTGCCCATTTCGCCTTCGGTTAGGTCGCAGACCACTACACATTTGCCCTCGCGGTGAAGTTTCAGCATGGTGGCTGGACAACTAATTTCAATATCGTCGGGATGCGCGCCAAACGCCAAGGCATAGACAGGCTCGGGCATGGCGCCGCTATACTTAGCAAGCGACACAGTTGCGTCCTGCAGCTTTTGCTTCGTAGAGTTTTGTGTCGGCACTTGCCAGCAAGTGTGCTGCACTTTTCTTAGCACAACTGTCTGCAAGTCCAAAACTAATGGTGACACGCAGCCCTTCTGCAAGGCTTTCCCAATAGTGGGATGCAATAGCGGTGCGTATTTTTTCACACGCCACACGAGCACAGTGGAGCGGGGTTTCGGGGAGAATCAGTGCAAACTCTTCGCCACCATAGCGTGCCACGATATCGGAGATACGCGAACTCTGGCGCAGAATATGAGCGACAATTTTTAAGACCTCATCACCTACTTGATGCGAATAGGTATCATTGACTTGCTTGAAGAAATCCACATCTGCTATGGCTAATGTCATGACACTACCATAGCGACGCACGCGTTCAAATTCTCTATGCAATGTCTCATCAAAAAATCGACGGTTGTAGACGCCTGTCAGTCCGTCTGTGGTGGCTTGCAGGAAAAGTTGTTCGGCTTGCTTGCGCAGCATAGTATTGATTTCAGCAAGTTCCATGGTCTTTCGGCGATACTCCTCGGCTTCGCGCTGCTTTTTCTCCAATTCATACTGCACTTGCAAACTTATCAGTCGCCGATGATTTTCTTCGTTGAGTATCGAGCGTTCCATCCTATGAAAATTCTCATAGTGCTGGAGTGCTGTTTTAAAATCACTTTTATGCTTGTACACAATAGCCAGTGTTTGATGAGCCGAGAGCAGTTGCGATTTACAGTTTGCCGTTTCCGCCAAGCTTAGAGCGCGATACAGCACAGGGATGGCTTGTTCATACTGCTGTTGCTTTGCATGCAATTTGCCAATGGTGATGAGCGTCTCTGCCACACTGGCTCTATCGTGCAATTTTTCTTTGATGGCAAGACTTTGGTTGAGCATTTCAAGGGCTTGCTGAAATTTGCCCATCTGTCCATAGACTTCACCTGTATTTTGCAGGGCAAACGCCTCACTCATTTCATCGTTGAGTTCACGGGCTATCTGTAGACTTTTTGTGAAGCACTCGAGCGCTTTTTCATTTTCACCTATTCTCCCATAGATGCGTCCAATACTGCTGTAGAGCTGCCCTTCACCTAACTTGTCATGCAGGCGTTGCCACAGCTCGAGACTTTCCTGATAGTACTGCAAGGCTCGCGAAAAATCTTCTAACAGGAAATAGACTGCACCAATTGCCGCCAATGCTGTGGCTTCACTGGATTGACTATGGATTTGCTGACTTAGTTTCAAACTATTAAAGGCACTTTCGAGGGCTTGTGGGTAATCACCAATTTGACGCTGCACCATGCTGAGATTGTGCCATGCCGATATGCAGCCTTCATAATCTTCCAATTTTTTGAATAGGATTAGTGCTTCTTTGAGTGCCTTGAGCGCTTTGTCGTAATTTGCCAGACGCCAATGGCAGATGCCGATATTTCTGAGGCTATACGCAAGACCTGAAAGGTCATCTTGCCTTTTGGCTAAGTCGTAGGCTTCTTCTGCTACCGCCAATGCACGCAGTGTGTCATGACGCCATAGCTTTTCAGTTTCTGCATTGAGCCGGTCAACCTCTCCAGACTTATCCGTTGCGTGTTGCAGCAGTAAATCTGAAGTGATTTCTTTCTTGCTCATCATACTTCGTACTCCTCTCTCTTTCTTTTGCTTGCTGATGGTAGCTTTATGCGGAATATACTACCTTTATTTTTTCCTTCCGATTCTGCCCATACCTTGCCACCGTGCAACTCCACAAGCTGCTTGACGATGGATAAGCCCAATCCCGTTGAGCTTTCTCCAGCTGTTGGTCGTGCTGAGAGGCGTTGAAATTTGCCAAACAGTTTTTTCATATCATCCTCTGTCAAGCCTTGACCTTCATCTCTGACACTGACCAATACACTGGACGTATCTTCAGCATCGTCATCTTTGCTGTGCTGAACCCTTACTGTTATCGTTTTCCCTTCAGGGCTGTATTTAATCGCATTGGAAATTAAGTTGTCTATGACTTCTCGCATTTTGTCTGTATCAATGAGCACCATGCAGTTTGGCTCTCCTTGAAAAGAAAGCATCTGGTGTTTGTTTTGCGCCTGCGTTTGATTGCAACTGACCACTTCTTCCACTAAGCGTGACATATCGTAGAGCGTCTTATTGAGTTCGATTTTGCCTTCTTCCAGCGCTGCAGTTTTCAGTAGCCCATCGATGCTACGCATGATTCGCTCGGCGGCATTGAGAATGGTCTGCATCATCAAATACACATCAGAGTTGGGCTCTAATTTTTCGCGTATGAGCAGAGCAAAGCCCAATATCGACTGCAAGGGATTCTTGAGGTCATGCGCTACAATGCCCAATAGTTCTGATTTCATTCGGCTGACTTCTTCGGCTTTTTGCCGCAACTTTTCAGCTTCGTAGCGCTTGATTTCCATTTCTTCACGCGCCTGCTGTGCCTCTTGCAAGGCAATTTCCAAGCGCTGTTTTGCTGTGGCTAAATCGCGTGTACGCTTCTCGACAAGATTTGTAAGTTCCTTTTCTCTGCGGACAATGCTGGCTACACGCCAGCGGAAAATGCCTACACCCGTGAGCGCCAGTCCTATCACGACCGTCACCATAAACCACTCAGTCTGATAAAAAAATGGTTTTATGGTCAGCCTGATGCTATCGCCTTTTTCATTCCAAATGCCATCGTTATTACACGCAATGACCTGGAACGTATAAGTGTTAGGTGGTAAGTTGGTGTAGTAGGCAATACGCTGCGTTTCGACCTCATTCCAAGTTTTGTCAAAACCCTCCAGTCGATAGCGAAAACGAACTTTCTTTGGCGCCAGTAGCGACAATCCTGTATAGTGAAATTCCAATCTCTTTACGCCTGCTTCCAGTACAATCTCCTGCGTCTTTGCCCTGCGCTCGTTATCTACATAGATTTCTTCGATGTGCACGGGCGGCGGCGTCAGATTTTTCGGCAACACTTTTGGATTGATTTTCACAGCACCTTTTGCTGTTGGAAACCATAGCATGCCGTCTTTAGTCTTGCAGGCCACCGCTGGTGTGATACCTTCGTTGGTTTTCATGCCGCTCTCTACACCAAATGCGCAAGAGCTTACCTCTGTGCGCTTTCCTTCGGCAAATTCGTTCAGTTCGGCTTTGCTGACGCGAAAAATCCCCGTGTTGCAATTCATCCAAAGGTATCCATCATCGTCCTCTAAAATCTGGAACACATCATTGCCATACAACCCATTGCGCGATGTGTAGGCTGTAATTTTCCCTTCTTTGAGGCGCGATAGACCGCCTGAAGTACCTACCCACAGTGTCTTTTCTGCATCTTCATACATGCAGAAAACCACATCGCCCGATAGCCCTTCTCTTGATGTGTAGGCAGAGAACTTGCCATTTTTATATGCATTCAACCCGCCGCCATCTGTAGCAATCCAAATGGTGTTGTCACTGCTACAATAGAGCGCAATAATCGAGTTGCTTGTTAAGCCATCGGCTGTGCTGAGGTTTGTACACTTGCCATCTTTATAGGCGGCGCAGCCATGCACATTTGTACCAATCCATAGTGTTCCATCTTTTGCTTCACAGAGCGTGCGGAGCCCGTTGCTTGGTAATCCATCTTTTTCGGTTAAAGTTCGAAATTTTTTGCCGTCGTAATTGATAAGACCCGCTCCGAACGAGGCTATCCAAAATTTTCCATCTTTTGCACGTAGAAATGCACGAATCATATTGACTGGCAGCCCGTTGTCGGTCGTGTAATTTTTCAATCCGCTCTTGGTCCAGTGCGTCATACCTTCAAACGAGCCAAACCACATTGAGCTATCTGTATCCTGATAAATTGAGTAGATCACATCTGCTACCAAGCCTTCTGCTTTGGAAAACGTCAGAAACGTGCCATCCTGAAATCGGTTCAATCCCATGCGCGAGGTTGCGAACCATAAGCCGCCTTCACGGTCTTCAATGAAGGCGTGGACCCGCACGCCTTCAAAGCCTTCTTTTTCCGTGAAGTTTTCAAACTTGCCATCATAGAAACGCGACAGCCCGCGAATGGTGCCAATCCAGAATACTCCGTCCGAGTCTTGAAAAATTGAATACACGGCGTCGCTCACCAGCCCATCTTTTGTTGTGTAGGTGCGCCAGTGCGTGTGTTCAAAGCAGGAAATTCCCGAGTTTGTGCCAATCCAAATTCGCCCGTCTCTATCTTCACAAATTGCGCGCACGAAATCATCTGGAATCGGCGCCTGTCCTGCATGGCGCCTGTAGACGTTTACTACTGCGTTTTGCAACTGCCACAATCCTAAATCCGTGCCGACCCATACTGCGCCTTTCGAGTCTATGGTTACAGTATTGATGCTGTTGCTTGGTAAGCCGTTGCTTGTGGTGTAGGTCGTAAATTTGTTTGTATGTAACTCCAGCTTGCAAAGTCCTTTTCGCGTGCCTATCCAGAGTCTGCCTAATGCTGTATCGCAGGCAAGGCTTGTGATGATGTTGCTTGGCAAGTGTTCTGGCGCTTGGTAGCGTTGAAATTTGCCGGACTTGAGTGAGAGCAATCCGCCACCGTTTGTCCCAATCCAAATTGTGCCGTCAGGAGTTTCGCAGAGTGCGAGCACCGTGCTGTTCTGAAATTCAGGCGTGTTGCGCTGGTCAAAAATGACGAACTTTGCTCCGTCGAAGCGTATGAGCCCAGCATAGGAGCCTAACCAGATGTATCCTTCATTTTCAGCATGCTTGGTCTGCAAAATGGTGAGCACGGACTGATGTGGCAAGCCATCTTTTTTCTGCCATACATCATAGACATACTGTGTAATTTTTTTCTTCGGGTCTAATGCTGCACTATCAGGGATATTGCACACCAGTGTAAGTGCCACCCATGCCCCACACATGTATTTGAAGTATAGCCATGCTCGTCTTATGTCCATACCCCAGAAAAATTTTTTCAAGAACGAATTGCTGTCATTGCTACTGCTCGAAGTTACGTATCTTTGGTATTTATCATTCAAAAATGATGCTCTGAACATGAAAATTTCTCTCAATTGGCTAAAGACCTTCGCTCCATACTTGACTTTAACTGAAAGCGAAATTGCCACACGGCTGACCTCGCTTGGTTTTGAGGTTGAAAGTCTTGAGCATCTTGGTGGCACATTTCGAAATGTCGTGGTCGGCAAAGTGCTCACCTGCCAAAAACATCCCCATGCCGATAGGCTCTCTGTCTGCACGGTCGATGTGGGTCAATCGGACACTTTGCAAATTGTCTGCGGTGCGCCGAATGTTGCCGCTGGTCAGTTCGTGCCCGTTGCGTTAGTGGGTGCCGAACTGCACACGCATAGTGGCGAGACGCTTACCATCAAAAAATCCAAGATTCGCGGCGTTGAGTCTGTGGGTATGATTTGTGCAGAAGATGAGCTGGGCTTGTCGGATAATCACGATGGGATTATGGTTTTGGGCACAGAGCCAGATTCTTTTACTGTCGGCGTGCCTCTCGACACTTATGTTGCGCGCGATACCATCTTTGACCTTTCCATTACGCCCAATCGCCCTGATGCGCTCTCACACCTTGGCATTGCACGTGAGCTGGTCGGTGTTACTGGCATTGCTATGCCAAGCTATCGTGCTCTCCCCTTTGTCAAATCTGATTCTCGCATTGCACTTGAAGATAGTGTTGCTTGTCCGCACTATGTTGCCGTGTTGATTGAAGGCGTCAAGATTGCGCCTTCTCCCTTGTGGCTGCAAAATCGGCTCAAGGCAGTGGGTTTGCGACCTATCAACAATGTCGTCGACATCACGAACTATGTGCTTCACTCCGTTGGTCAGCCCTTGCATGCTTTTGATTTAGACCAGCTTCTTGAGCAGCGCATTCGTGTGCGTACCGATATTCATGGCGAGTTTGTGACGCTCGATGGCAAAACCCGCTTCATTGAGCCGGGCATGATTATGATTTGCGACGCTCACCGTCCTGTGGCGATTGGTGGCATTATGGGCGGCATGCATTCTGAAATTTCAGACCGTACGACCAATGTGCTTTTGGAATCGGCGTATTTCAATCCCAGTCAGATTCGGCGCACTTCAAAAAAATTAGGCTTATCTACAGATGCTTCCTACCGCTTTGAGCGCGGCGTAGATTGGGGCAATATCAGAGGTGCGGCGGCTATGGCTACAGCCATGATTTTAGAGCTTGCTGGCGGACGTGTCATTGAAACCACTGAAAACTTCACTCAAGAACGTGAGCGTTTGCATGTTTCACTTTCTCCTCACCGTGTGAATTCATTTTTGGGCGCCTCTTTGGACACTTCACGCATGGTCTCCATTCTTGTGGGATTAGGTTTTGAGAAAATTGAGCAAACGCCGAATCAACTCTCTTTTGCAGTGCCCAGTTGGCGTGTGGATGTCAGCGCTGAAGTTGACCTCATTGAAGAAATTGCACGCGTGCATGGATACGACAACTTCGCTCCAGCCGAAAAAATGAATGCCGCCTACCCTGTCAGCCGCATCGATAAGGCTCACTTCAACGATCGTCTGCGTCGTTTCATGATAGGTATGGGTTTCAAGGAAATTCTCACCAATCCGCTTTTAAGTCTGTCTGAAGCGCAGGCGTTTTCAGAGCGTGTGGTTCGCACGCTCAATCCTATTTCTGAAGATATGGCGGCGCTGCGTCCCAGCCTGATGCCTTCTCTTTTGAAGATTGTGGCACACAATCATCATCTTAGTAATTTTGATTTGCGTCTCTTTGAAGTTGCCCGAGTCTTCGAGCTGGCTTCGCCTGACGCACCAACGCTGGTTGCTGGCTATCGTGAGCGTGAGATGTTGGGGATTGCGATTACGGGTCGGCGCGCGCCGCGCAGCTGGGCACATGCGAATCATCCGGCTGACTTTTTTGACCTCAAGGGCGCCGTAGAAGAATTACTTCATAGCTTGCATCTGCTTGAAAAATCAAAGTTTATTCCTTATACTCGCAATACGTTGCATTTAGAAATAAATGCAACTTGCAATACGCAGTTCGGCAGCACCTTTGCTGGGGTTTTGCAGATTGCACCTAAGGATTGGTTGATGCGCTACGGCATTGATAAGTCTGTTTTCTTGGCTGAATTGGACTTAGATGCTCTGCGCAGCGTATCCACATTTGATTATGAATACCTTGCTCCAGCAAAGTTTCCGGCGGTCATTCGCGACCTTGCTTTCTATGTACCGGTTGATGTTGCCTGTGCTGACATGGTACGTGATATTGCCCAAGTGCATCCGACCATTGAGCAAGTAGAAGTGTTTGATGTCTACGAACCAGTGCAGCAAGCAAGTCGTGCAACTGATGCCGTGACAAGCCGGCGCAGTCTTGCATTTTCACTCAAACTTGTCAGTCGTGAGCGCACATTCACTGAAGATGAAATTAGCACACTACTGGCAAAAGTGGTTGAACGCATTCAATCCAAGTATGGTGCGGAGCTTCGCCAATCCTAAGTGGAAAGGCAGGTCGCAAGTTGGATTGGGTTCACAATGTGCCTTGAGTTGCTTCAACACGCTGTTTTCCGCTCCGAGAGCGATTATGGGTTAGGCTTCCTTTACTGTAAGATAAGGTCGAAAGAGATGAGTCTTAGTCCTGAAGACGCACTCGCAGAATTAGAGCAAGTGGTGCAACGGCTGGTGTCGGAAAACTTAGCCTTGAGGCTCGAAAAAGAAGCACTTCAGCAGCAACTGGAAGAATATGCACGTGCACAGGCGGCTTGTGCACCTCAGTCTTCTACGCCCACTTCTGCTGCTGAACTTGCAAAAAACGACCTGAACAACTCAGGTACATTGGTGCTCTCTGCAGTGGAACGGTTGTATTTCAAGGAACGCTTGCAACGCCTTTTGGAGCTGGTTGACCTTGAGCTGCACCGTCTTAGTGCGTAGATTGGACTATCCAGACCCATGAGTAATTTTTACCATATTTTCTGCCAAATGGAATCTATCAAGGTGCGTGTTTTCGGTGAAGATTATCCGCTTCGGGTTGAGAACCGGGAGCTAACGGAGTCGGCTGCCAAACAAGTCGATCTTCAGATGTATGAATATCGTCGCAAGGGCATAGACCTTAGCACCAGCAAGATTGCAATTTTAACAGCAATAACATTCGCAGAAAAAGTCATCGAATTGGAACAGCGTTTAGAACGACTTACTGGCAAAATTACAAATCTAACACATCTCCTCTCAACACGAGATAGGGATATGTCAAAGTAGTCGTTCGCTCTAACTCTAAAATCACTCATTGTTCTTTCTCATGTCGTCTGGATTGGCCACTCAAGCAAGCATATAGTATAGATCTTTTTGGATATCTTTTCTTTTATCCGCACCAACGCTTGGGGTTGTGTCTTTGAAACAAAGAATCGTTGATTATACGATTAGGGAGCCCATCTCTCGACGTTGAACGCAGGCCTCGCCTACTCTTGAGAGTAGGATGCTGATTCTTGGATACTTTGTCCGAGCAGCACAGTGGAAGCATGAGACGTGGAGGACGCACCCACTATGACGGTCTGGATTCTTTGGACCGAACACAGCCCGAAGATTCGTGCGGATTTTTTATTTCGATTTGCTTCACCCTTATGCTCTATTGTTATTTATGAACTCTAAAATTTGCAATCATGGAAAGCGTCATCAACATCTCTATTAATTTTGTTCTTGTCGTTCTGACGGCCATTTTTTCCTTTGTCGTTGGCTTTTTGGTCAGTCGCTATTTGCTAGACCGTGTTGGCACAACGAAAGTGCTTGAAGCTGAGGAACGTGCCGTGCAAATTATTCAAGATGCTCTGCGCGAGGCTCAGGCGCAAAAAGATGCCAAGATGGAAGAAGTCAACGAAGAATGGAAACGCAAGAAGCGAGAATTTGAGCAAGAAGTCAATATCAAGAATAACAAGTTTGCACAGGCGCAAAAGCAAGCCAAAGCTAAGGAAGAAGCCCTCAACCGCCGTGCTGAACAGCTTCAGAAACGGGAGAAAGCTCTCGAGGAAGCTCAAAAAGAGCTTCAACAAAAAATGCAGTTTGTTGAGCAGCGCCAAGCTGAACTTCAGCACCTTATTGCCGAACAGAACCTTAGGCTCGAAAACCTCAGCGGTCTAAATGCCGAAGACGCCAAAGCCATGCTTATGGAAAATCTCATTGCAGAAGCTAAAGCTGAAGCGGCTGATACACTTAAAGCTATTCATGAGGAAACGCTTGCCAATGCCGAGAAAATCGCTGAAAAAGTGGTACTGTCTGCACTGGAGCGCACAGCGCCCACACTTGCCATTGAAAACACCATTACGGCTGTTCACCTGCAAAGTGATGAACTCAAAGGACGCATCATTGGTCGTGAAGGACGAAATATCAAAGCCTTTGAAAATGTCACTGGTGCAGAAATTATCGTCGACGATACGCCTGAGGTCGTCATTCTCTCCTGCTTTGACCCTATTCGGCGTGAACTTGCCAAAATCACCTTGCAGAAACTGCTTGTCGATGGCGTCATTCACCCGGGCACAATTGAAAAAGCACACCAAGCCGCACAAAAAGAATTAGAAGAGCTCATCATGAGTGCTGGAGAAGATGCCGTCGTGCAGCTTGGCATTCCTAACTTTCATCCTGATGTCGTGCGCCTGATTGGCAAAATGAAATTCCGTACGAACTATGGGCAGAACCTGCTCAAGCATTCGCTCGAGGTTGCCATGCTTGCTGGGTATATGGCTGCTGAACTTAAGCTCGATGTCAAGCTGGCTAAGCGCGCCGGACTTTTGCATGACCTTGGCAAGGTGCTGGATTTGCAAGAAGCCCCACATGGCATAGCAGCAGCAGAGTTTTTGAAAAAGTATAAAGAGTCTCCGATTGTGCTCAACGCTATTGCTGCACACCATGGCGATGTGCCCAAAGAACATCCGATTGCAGAGTTGGTCGATGTTGCTAATGTGATGTCAGGCTCTCGTCCCGGTTCGCGTGGCGCGATTACGCCTGAAGGCTATATCAAGCGTCTGGAGAGTCTAGAAGAAATTGCTCGCAGTTTTCAAGGCGTTGCGCGCAGTTATGCACTTCAAGCTGGACGCGAAATTCGCGTCATTGTCGAAGGTGACCGTGTCAGTGACCAGCAAGCCAATGCACTTGCGCATGAGATTGCCAGTAAAATCACCTCCTCTGTGCAGTATCCGGGTCAAATCAAGGTTACTGTGGTACGTGAGACACGTGCCGTTGCATACGCACGTTAGGTTAGGATTGGATGGGATACCGCGCAAAGGCATTTTCCTTGCGCGGTGTCTTAGATGCAGAGATTAAGAATGCTACAGGTTGTCATTCTGAACGAAGCGCAGCATTCACGATGGATTCATTGTATTGTTCGGAATGACCACAAAAGTATGCAGAACATCCATGTTCTGCGGATTCTTGCCGATGATGCGGACTTTGCCATGCCTATCCGCCTTGCGACTGTGCTACGATTTCTTTGCGGTGTTGAGCAATTCCGCCAGCTTAGCTTTTTCTTCATCGCTCATCTCGCTAATCATTTGGCTGATTTGCTCCTTATCTTTACCGCTCATCTCGCCAAGTCTCTGGCTTACTCTCTCAGCAAGGTCTTTATCGGTGCTTTTTGGTGTCTCTGCGACTTTATTGATTTCTTCTTCGATACCTGCTTGCGCGCGCTTAAACTCATTGATGCCTTTGCCGAGTCCTCGCGCCAGTTCGGGTAATTTCTTTGCACCGAAGAAAATCAGGATGATGAGCAAAATGAGAAGTAGCTCTTGTCCGCCCAGTCCAAACATCTTTCTTTCCTCTAAGCTCTAAGTTGAAATAAGCCTTTTAATTTACGCAAAGCGTTTTGAGTTTTCAATTACTTTTGCTCTCACTTGTTACGGTTTTTATACTCAATGCGTACGGCTGTATGTGGTACGGCTTCCAGCCGCTCTTTCGGGATAGGCAAACCTGAGACCGCACAAATTCCATATGTGCCGTTTTTGATACGCTCTAAGGCTTTATCAATATAACTCAAGTAGCGCTCATCACGGGCGATGAACATAAAGTGTTGCTCTTTGTCCATGGTTTCCGTGCCATGGTCTGCCATATGCATAGAGTAACTGGAGTTATTTTCCTCGTGATTACTTTCTTCGCTGTATGCATTGCGCATAATTTCAAGGTCGCGCAGGACTTCTGCACGTTTTTGAAGCAGAATGTTTTCGAAGTGCTTGAGCTCTTCGGGTGTCAAGTAGGTTTTGGTCAAGCGCTGCTCTGACATCCCCGCATTAGTTTCAGCAGTGGATTGAGGTTTTACCACGGGCTGTGACTCAATGTCTTGTGGTTTTGAGACGATTTTGGGTTCAGATTTAGTAGAGACTTTTTTTGCTACTGGTTTTGCACCCGTCAGCTTGGTAGACTTTGCCGCCGCTCTTGCTTTAGGCGATTTTGCTGCAGGCTTCTTTGCTTTCGAGCTTTTTTTGCTTTTTGCTGCCATACTCCACTACAAGTAATTGAAGTTGATAAAATTTGAGACGCCTATTTTTTCTCCAACTCGATCGTGCATGACTCGCCATTGATGTCTTCTACGAAACGCTTACCTGTGCCAAGCACAAAATCAAGTTCTGTGGCTAATGTTTCATTTTGAACATAATCCTTATTGCGTTCCAGTGCAGTTTGCAAAGTCTTCGAGGTATTCACATGCAGAACAATTCTATCGGTAATGTCTAAGCCCATTTCTTTACGGCAGGCTTGCACGCGGCTGACAAACTCACGTGCGAGCCCTTCATGAATAAGCTCTTCGCTTAGTTCCGTATCCAAAGCTACGGTTAGCTTGAGCGAATCATCTGAAGCCACCAGCCAGCCTTCCAAATCTTCTGATAGAATTTCAACATCCTCTCTTTCAATTTTCACGCGTCGACCTGCCACTTCAAATTCGTATTCGCCAGCTTTTTCTAATTTGGCAATTTCTTGTGCAGACAATGCACGCACGCGATTTGCTACTGCATTGATGTCTTTGCCAAATTTTTTGCCCAGCGTCTTGAAGTTTGGTTTTGCCTTCTTGCTAATGATGCCTGTCTCGTCATCGACAAACTCTATTGCCTTGATGTTGACTTCATCGAGAATGATGTCCTTGACTTTTTCCAACTCTCGCCGTGTATGGCTTTCTAACACGGGCAAGAGCATTCGGCGAAGTGGCTGACGCACTTTGAGTTCAGCTTTTTTGCGCAGCGACAGCGCCAGCGAACAAATGCTCTGTGCTTTTTTCATACGCATCTCGAGCGCTTTGTCAATTGCCGCTTCCTCGACTTGTGGGAAATACGAAAGATGTACGGACTCATATGGCTCTTTACCTGTGACCGTATTAAGGTTGCGGTAAATTTCATCGGCAATAAATGGGCAGAATGGCGAGACCAGCTTTGCCACCGTTATCAAGCACTCATAGAGCGTTTGATAGGCTGCCAGTTTATCTAAGCCCATTTCACCTTTCCAGAAACGACGGCGTGAGCGGCGAATATACCAGTTTGAGAGATTATTGACCGTAAAGTCTTCAATGAGGCGCGTGGCGCTGGTCGGGTCGTAATTCGACATTGCCTCATCGACGGCTTTGATGAGCGTGTTGAGCGATGAGAGAATCCACCTATCGAGTTCTGTGCGTTCAGAGATGGGCAAACGCTCTTCTTTATACTCAAAGCCATCGACATTAGCATACAGCGTAAAGAATCTGTAACTCTCAATGAAACTGCGGAAGAACTTGCGCTGCTCTTCGCTAATTTCTTCTTCATCAAATGCCTTTGGTAACCATGCTGGGCTTGAGTTAATCAGATACCACCGCAGTGAATCGGCACCGTATTTTTCAATCATCACAAATGGGTCGACCACATTGCCTTTGGACTTGGACATCTTTTGCTTGTGTTTATCTAAGATGTGTCCGTTGACAATGAGGTTCTTAAACGCGGGTTTGTCAAAGATTAGTGTAGCGATGGCATGCAGCGTGTAGAACCAGCCGCGTGTTTGGTCAACGGCTTCGCAGATGTAGTCGGCGGGAAAACTTCGTTCAAACTCTTCACGATTTTCAAAGGGATAGTGTAGCTGTGCAAACGGCATTGCGCCTGAATCGAACCACACATCAATGAGTTCGGGCGTGCGCGTGAATTTTTTGCCGTTCCTGATGAAATAGATTCTATCGACAAACGGTTTGTGCAAATCAAGCTCTACGAGACCTTGGTCTAAGGCATCGCCAAGTTTGTAGGTTTTGCCATTGATATCGATGAAGCCTTCACGCAGTTCCGCAATAGAGCCAATGCAAAAGAGATTGCCCGAGGTGTGGTCATCTCCGATTTTGAAATCTTCAGATACCCAGATGGGCAGCGGTGTGCCCCAGAAGCGCTCACGTGAAAGCGCCCAGTCTTTGTTTTCCTCTAACCAATTGCCAAAGCGCCCGGTACCAATTTCTGGCGGTTGCCAGTTGATTGTTTTGTTGAGTTCTACCATGCGCTTTGCTACCGCCGTGGTGCGGATGTACCACGACTCACGCGCATAGTAAATGACCGGCACATCATATCGCCATGAGAAAGGGTAGCTGTGCGTGATGGTTTCTTTGCGCAGCAATTTGCCTGTCTGCTTGAGCTCGGCAATAATTTCGGGGTCTGCATCTTTGAAGAATTTGCCCGAATAGCGCGGCACTTCATCTGTAAAGACACCATTGCGCGCAATGGGTTGATACATCGGCAACCCATACTTCTTGGAAATTTCATAGTCATCGGCTCCGAATGCTGGCGCGCAGTGCACAATGCCTGTGCCATCATCTATGGAGACAAACTCTCCGAGTGTTACAAAAAATGCCTTTTCTTTGACCTTCAAATGCGGCAGGAGCTGTTCATACTCTACAAACTCCAACGCTCGGCCTTTGAACTCTTCGAGGATTTCAATCCGGGTTTCTTCAGAGGATTCGCCAAGTATGCCAAGCCGTGCCTTTGCCAGCGTGTAGATTTCATCTTTTACTTTCACACGCACATAGTCGACTTCGGGATGAACTGCCAGACACACATTTGAAATGAGCGTCCATGGCGTGGTTGTCCATGCCAAAAAGTATTCATTTTCACGCTGCTTGAGCTTGAACTTGACATAGATACTCGGGTCTTTAACTTCCCTATACCCCAGCGCCAATTCGTGTGAACTGAGTACCGTTTCTGACTTCGGGTCCTGCGGGACGATTTTATAGTCCTTGTAAATCAGCCCCTTGTCAAAGATTTGCTTCAAGCCCCACCACACCGACTCGATGTAGCTATTGTCGCATGTGATGTAGGCATTTTCCATATCGCACCAGTAGGCGATTTGGTCGGTGAGCTTGCCCCATCCTTCTTTGTTATCTTGAATGTGGAAATAGACCAGACGGCGTGCCTCACGGTTAAATTCTTCAATACCATATGCTTCAACTGCAGACTTATTTTTCAGACCCAATTTTTTTTCAACCGCAATTTCTACGGGCAAGCCGTGTGTATCCCAGCCTGCTTTACGCGGTACACAGAAGCCCTTGAGTGTTTTGTAACGACAAATGAGGTCTTTGGTGGTTCGACTCAAGACGTGATGCACGCCGGGCTTGCCATTAACGGTGGGCGGACCTTCGTAGAACGAAAATCTTGGCTGATGCTGACGCGTGGAAATGCTCTTCTCAAAAATGTGATGCGTTTTCCAGAAGCCGAGGATTTCGGTTTCAAGGGTGCTGTATGTAAGGTCAGAAGGAAGTTCTTTGAACTTACGCATTACCGTATCTCTTCAGGCTAACTTGGCTTAGTAGCACTCGTGCTTTTGCACGGTTTACTAAAATGTGCAAATATATTGGGCATCGTCTAATAAACAAAGGGGAATTTTCCAAAACCTTAAAAAAATTTGCCCTCATCACCGTGATGAGGGCAAATGCGACTGAATTTACTTTTTGTTGCCGCCCGTTAGAGAATCGACGGTGCGGTTGATGGCTTTGCTGAACGATTCAGCCAGCGTGGTGGCTGTTTTACCCCCAGCTTCAAAGGTGCCTTCAACGACTTTCCAAGCGTTGCTTGCACCCATGTCAGCGGCTCTGCCAATGCTGACCAGCACTTGTGTAATGACGCCTCCGCGGACTTCGTCCATTTTTCCTCCAAAGTTTAGGTGTTAGCGAAGTGATTGATTTTTTACCACTTCCGCCTCTAACATCAAGAACGGTTTGAGAATTTCAGCACTGGCTAAAAAAGCGCGCCGCCTTGAACAGGCTTCCGCGATGCACCCTCCATCCTCACTTCATGAGCACCATCTTCTTGCTTGCCACATACCGACCCCGACTCCCAACCGCCTCCAACCGATACACATACACCCCACTGCCCAATCCACTCCCCTCAAAGCGAACCTCATACACCCCTGCTCCCTGTCGCACTCCACCAACTACCTCCTTCACCATCCGTCCCAACATATCATACACCCGCACCCGCACCTCACTCTCCTCAGGCAACACATACCGTATCGTCGTCACAGGATTGAACGGATTCGGATAGTTCTGCATCAACTCATACTCCCGACTCACGCGC
>Ga0308419_1001024_pt1 | contig 18924 bp, 16 predicted proteins | sample HotsprSampleMS50_FD_203674 | JGI IMG/M metagenome (GOLD analysis project Ga0308419, IMG submission 203674) | Hot spring phototrophic mat microbial communities from Mushroom Spring, Yellowstone National Park, Wyoming, United States - 20090730_MS50 ... | reverse complement strand
ACCAGCCTTTTGCTAAATAGTCCCAATAGTCTATTCATAGATGAGTACAGTTTTTTTAGAAAATCCACGTTTTTTGTACAAGTGTGATTGATATGCCTAAAACAGTACCTGACAAAACGAGCGTCCACTCGCGCTGTTTTACTCTTAGAAAATTAGTCATTATGCCCGAAAGCAACAAGATTACCAAAACAATTAATAACTGACCTATTTCCAGCCCAATGTTAAAAGCCAAAAGCGGCGTAACGATGCTTTCTTCTTTACCTAACATGCTGCGCAAAAAGTTGGAAAAGCCCAGTCCGTGAATCAGTCCAAAAATGGCAGTTGTTACATAGCGATAGCTCATGGATTGATTTTGCATATTTCCACTATCTGTTTTGGAAAAAAAGTTGAACAGGCAGGTGATGATAATAGTAACAGGTATGAGAAACTCAATGACTTCGGTAGGGAAAAATACAATTTTCAGCGTCGCGAGCGCCAATGTTACAGAGTGACCAATGGTAAAAGCAGTTACTAAAATCAGTACTTTTTTCCACTCCGAAAACTGATAAATCGCACACAAAGCAGTGAGAAACAATATGTGGTCATAAGCACCTAAGTCAGAAATATGCCTGAAACCTTCTGTAATATAAAGTTGGAAATCGAGCATGTATTTATTATGTGTTGAAAATCAAGGTGGTTTTGGCAAATGTATGAGATATTTGGTGTTGAACCATGTTTTATGCTGAAAAATTGGCGCTGTGCCTTGCCTGATAACCTTCGAGACAACTCATTATTTGTATATTTGATTGTTTTTATTGTGCTTATGAAGCCTGTAACTTATCAATTGTCGCCCGAAGAAGAAGCCTACCTCGCGCAGGAAGCGCAGGCGGAATACAAGAGTGAGTACCGTGCTGGCGAAATAGTAGCTATGGCGGGGGCACAAGAGCCGCACAATCTGATTGTCAGTAATCTGATTGGCGAATTGTACGCCTGCCTTAAACGCAAGAACTGCCGTATTTACCCGGGTGATATGCTGATTCACATACCTGCCTGTGAACGCTATGTGTATGCCGATGTGGTGATTGTTTATGATGCGGTTAAACTTGTCAAGGAACGCCAAAAAGGAATAGATGTGCTGTTAAACCCCAATATTGTGATTGAAGTGCTTTCGCAAAGTACGGCGGTTTATGACCTGACCGAAAAATTTGAGTGTTACAAAACCATTGCTGACGTATCCCAATACGTACTCGTCGATTCGGAGCGCGTATCGGTGGACACTTTTACCCGCACCCCCGAAGACGATTGGCTGCTCAAATCGGCCAAAGACATCGGTAAAACCATCAAAATTGGCGAATGTGTGATTGCGCTGGAAGATATTTACAACAAGGTGGTTTTTGCGCCCAAACTGACGACGAATTAGTTACTTTGCGTCCAATACCATTTAATAGTTTCCGCCAGCCCTTCCTCGAGAGTATGTGTAGGATAATAACCTAATTGGTGTCTTCCTTGCTCAATGCTTGCGAGCGAAAACAATATATCGCCAGGGCGCGGTGGCGCATACACCGGACGTATAGCCCTTACTTCAGGCTGATATCGGGCAGCGAGTTCAACCATTGTGGCATAGAGTTGATTCAGGGAGGTGGCACTGCCACAAGCGACATTATAGCATTTACCTGTGGATTCTGGTGGACTTGTCAAGGCTTTTACGTTAGCTTGAATGACGTTGTCTATATAAGTAAAATCGCGTGACTGTGTACCATCTCCGAAAATAGTCGGGCTTTCTCCTTTTTTCAACAGATTGATAAATCGAGGAATTACGGCAGCATACTCGCCCAAGGGGTTTTGCCGCCTACCAAATACATTGAAATAACGCAATCCGATACAAGGAAGACCGTGTAACACCTGATAAACGCTTGCATACAATTCATTAGTGTATTTGCTAACTGCGTAAGGTGAGAGCGGGTTGCCGATGCGCTCTTCAACCTTAGGCGACTCGGTTAAGTCGCCATACACCGATGAGCTAGAGGCATATACAAAACGTTTCACACCTGCCTGACGTGCGGCTTCAATCACATTAAGAAAACCCGTTACATTTACTTCGTTAGTAGTATGGGGGTCTTGAATGGAACGAGGCACAGAGCCGAGCGCTGCCTGATGCAGCACATAGTCTGCTCCGGCAAGAACACTAAGACAAGTAGATAAATTGCGAATATCGCCCTGAATGAATGTAAAATGGGGATGGTTGGCAAATTCGGTTAGGTTGTCGATGTTTCCTGTGGAAAGATTATCTAGACAAACTACAGTTGCTCCTTGCGCTAAAAGGTGTTCACACAAATTACTGCCGATAAAGCCTGCACCACCGGTAACTACAATCCTAGTTCCTTTCAACATCATTGTGCTGGTGTAATCAATTTGACAGGCTCATAGCCTAATTTTTTGCCAATTTCTAGCATCAAAGGATAAGCCATATCAAATTCATTGCGTATTTGCCCATCTAATATAGCCTCTCGCACCTGAGTTTTAATCTCTCCAACAACTTTTCCCGGAGGAATATTGAAAGTTTCCATGATAATTTCTCCGGTGATAACCGGCTGAAAATTGCGAATTTGGTCGCGGGCTTCCACTTCGGCTATTTTTTGCTCTACGCAGTCAAAATTTTGCAGGTACTTTTTCACTTTTGCACCGTCTTTGGAGGTAATATCGGCACGGCAGAGTTTCATCAGGCAGTCAATATCATTACCTGCCTCAAACAGTAGGCGGCGAATAGCAGAGTCTGTTACAGTTTCCTTTACCAGTGCGATAGGGCGCAAATGCAGACGCACAAGTTTCTGTACATATTTCATTTTTTCGTTCATCGGTAGTTTCAAGCGGCGGAAAATGTGCGGCACCATGCGCGCACCTTTTTCCTCATGCCCGTAAAAAGTCCAGCCTTGTTTGGGATAATAACGCTTGGTAAGCGGTTTAGCAATATCGTGCAAAATAGCAGCCCAACGCAGCCACAAATCATCCGAGTAGGCACAAAGGTTGTCCAGCACTTTGAGCGTGTGGTAGAAATTGTCTTTGTGCGAGTGACCGTTGACGGTTTCCACGCCGTGCAGCGCCACCATCTCGGGGAAAAACTGATGCAATAGCCCACTGGTAAACAGCAGCTTGAATCCGTAGGAAGGCACATCTGACAAAATGATTTTATTCAACTCCTCTGTAATGCGCTCTATGGAAAGGATAGACATGCGGTCTTTATTGCGGATAATCGCTTCAAAAGTTTCGGGCGCGATGTCAAAGTTGAGTTGAGTGGCAAAGCGAATCGCCCGCATCATGCGCAGCGGGTCATCGGAAAAGGTAATATCAGGGTCTAAGGGTGTTTTGATAATTTTGCGCCGCAAATCGCCTTGCCCGTCAAAAGGGTCTATCAGCGCACCGAAATCTGCCTTATTGAGGCTAATAGCCATTGCGTTGATGGTGAAATCGCGCCGCAATTGGTCGTCTTGCAGGGTGCCGTCTTCCACAATTGGCTTGCGCGAGTCGGCGCGGTAGGACTCTTTGCGCGCCCCGACAAATTCCAGTGTCATATCAGGTGCTTGCACCATCGCCGTTCCAAAGTTTTTATAGATTGCTAATTTGAGAGGTTGTCCATAGAGCACTTCCAGACGTGCAGCAACGCGCTCTGCCCATTGGATGCCGCTTCCTATGCAAACAAAATCTACATCGGGTTTGTGATGGCGATGCAGCACAAGGTCGCGCACGTAGCCGCCTACTATGTAGGCAGGTACATTAAGTTCATGTGCGGCCTCTGCAACCTGCATAAAAACAGGGTTTTGGTGCAACAGTTCGGCAAAATTCATATGCAAAAATAAGAGAATTTATTTCCCCCTCACACCACATTCACCTCTGCCTGTAACTGCACACCGAATCGCTCGGCAACTGATGCTTGAATCTGTTGCGCCAGTTGCCAAATCTCTGCGCCGCTTGCACCGCCGTAATTGACCAATACGAGTGCTTGGTTTTTGTATGCGCCTGTGTTGCCTACGCGCTTGCCTTTCCAGCCGCATTGTTCAATCAGCCAGCCTGCCGCTATTTTCATGCGGTCGGGCTGTTCGGTCGGGTAGGCGGGCAGGTCGGGGTAGCGGGCTTTGAGTTCCTCGTACTGCGCCTTCGGAATTTCGGGATTTTTGAAAAAACTACCCGCATTGCCTAAATGCGCAGGGTCGGGCAGCTTGCCTTGGCGGATGTGAATCACGGCGCGGCTCACGTCGGCAATCGTTGGCGCGGCAATGCCCATCGCCTCTAAGGTCTGCCGAATTGCGCCGTAGGAAATATTGATTTGCGGCGTTTTGCGCAAGCAAAAAGTAACCGATGTAATGATGTATTTGCCTTTGGCTTCGTATTTAAAGATGCTTTCCCGATAGCCAAAGCGGCAATCGCTGTGCGAAAATGTGTGCAGGCTGCTATCGGCTATTGCCAGCGCTTGCAATTCGTAGAAAACGTCTTTTAGTTCTACTCCGTAAGCCCCAATATTCTGCATAGGTGCAGCCCCTACCGTTCCGGGAATTAGGGAGAGGTTTTCAACCCCTGCCCAACCCTTAGCAATGCAATGCTGCACGAAGCCATGCCAGTTTTCGCCCGCGCCTGCCCGCACGTAATAGAAGTATTCATCTTCACCGACTAATTCAATGCCTTTTAAGCTGATTTTCAAGACAAAACCCTCAAAATCGCGGGTAAGCAGCAGGTTGCTGCCGCCGCCAAGTACTAATAGCGGCAAGCCTTGAATTTCGGGTAATCGCAAAGCGTTTTGCAAGGCTGTTACGCTATCCGCTTCCATGAAATAGCGGGCTGTGGCATCAATGCCAAAAGTATTGAAAGGGCGCAGCGATTGATTAGCAAGCAGGGTATTCATAGCGCAAAGAAAGCGGATTTATTGCATCCAAGACATTTCTATCGCAACCATCGCAGAGTAAATCAATTCAGGGAAGGTCTGTGGCTTGCCGTCAAAAAGTCGTAAATTGCGGCACAATGGAAAAGCGCTTCACCGATTATCTTTCTTCGCTGAACGAGCCTCAGCGCAATGCCGTGTTGCACACCGAAGGCCCGTTGATGATTATCGCCGGAGCAGGTTCAGGAAAGACCCGTGTGCTGACCTACCGAATTGCCTGGCTGATGCAACAGGGCGTAGAACCTTTTAATATTCTGGCACTGACTTTTACTAATAAAGCAGCCCGCGAAATGCGCCACCGCATTGAGCAGGTGGTCGGGCATGACGCGCGCAACCTTTGGATGGGAACTTTTCATTCCATTTTTGCAAAAATTTTGCGCATTGAAGGGCATCGCTTAGGCTATACTTCCGACTTCACCATCTACGACACCGACGATTCTAAGTCGCTTCTCAAAACTATTGTCAATGAAATGGGCTTAGACGACAAGGTCTATAAACCTTCGGCCGTGATGTCGCGTATTTCAGCAGCTAAAAACCGCCTGATTTCGTGGCAGGAATATGTGCGCAACCCTATTTTTCTGGCAGAAGATACCGAAGCAGCTAAGCCTAAACTCGGTGAAGTCTATAAACAATATGTACAGCGGTGTTTCAAAGCCAATGCGATGGATTTTGATGACTTGCTGTTCAATACGAACGTGCTTTTCCGCGACTGTTTAGACGTATTGCACAAATATCAGCACAAGTTCCGTTACATACTCGTAGATGAGTTTCAGGATACCAACTTTGCTCAATACCTGATTATCAAGAACTTAGCCGCTGTTCATCAAAATATTTGCGTGGTGGGCGACGATGCCCAAAGTATTTATGCCTTTCGCGGGGCAGATATTCAAAACATTTTGAACTTTGCCAAAGACTACCCCGACCTGATGACGGTTAAATTGGAACAAAATTATCGCTCTACCAAAAAAATTGTACACGTTGCCAATAAAGTTATTTCCTACAACCATCATCAGTTACAAAAAACTGTTTGGACAGACAACGAGGAGGGCGAGCCAATAGAAATTATCCGTGCAGCTACTGATAACGACGAAGGTCGCCTAATTGCTACATCTATTTTTGAACTGAAAATGCGGCATCAAGCGTCAAATGCCGACTTTGCTATTTTGTACCGCACCAATGCGCAATCGCGCTCATTTGAGGAAGCCTTGCGCAAATTGGGCATCAAATACAAAATCTTTGGCGGATTGTCGTTCTACCAGCGTAAGGAAATTAAAGACTTGATTGCTTATTTCCGCTTTACGGTTAATCAGCGCGATGAGGAAGCATTTAAGCGCATCATCAATCTTCCTAAGCGAGGAATTGGCGAATCTACTGTTCAGAAAATGGTAGTGGCAGCAGCGGAAAATAACGTGCCTCTTTGGGAGGTCATATGCCATCCGGAGCAGTACTTAGGTAAGTCGCGCATAGGTGCTGTTATTGCTGATTTTGCCACCATGATAAAGGATTTTATGCTGGCGCTGACACAAAAAGACGCATATGAAACGGCTTCATACATTGCTAAAACATCAGGGTTGCTGCGCGAGCTTTTCGAGGATAAGACAGTAGAAGGTCGCGCCCGCTACGACAACGTGCAGGAGTTGCTCAACGCTATCAAAGAATTTACCGATGCGCCCGACCGCGAAGACAAGAGCCTGTCAGCATTTTTGCAAGAAGTTTCACTGCTCACCACTGCTGATGAGGCTGACAAAGACGATGCCGATGCAGTTTCGCTCATGACCATTCACCAAGCCAAAGGTCTGGAGTTTAAGTATGTGTATGTGGTAGGTATGGAAGAAGATTTGTTCCCTTCGCAGATGATGCTGGCTTCGCGCGCCGATTTGGAAGAAGAGCGCCGTCTGTTCTATGTAGCCATCACCCGCGCTGAGAAGAAACTAACGTTGAGCTATGCTTTGCAGCGCTATCGCTTCGGTCATTTGCGCCCTTGCGAACCCAGTCGTTTTCTGGACGAGTTAGACCAACGATATGTGCAAATTAGCCGCATCCGCCGCGATGGGTTTGTGGATAGTAGCGGCAAAGTGCGCAATGAAGCCAATATGTCGCGCGAATCGCCGCTGCGCGAAAAAATGCGGCAAAAGGCATCTGCGCCGACCTTGCGCAATACAACCCCAACGCCTCCCCCTGCCAATAATTACCTGCATAAGCCTTCTGCGAATTTTACAGCCAGCAATCCTGCGCTTTTTCGAGAAGGCATGCGCATAGAACATGCTAAATTTGGCTTTGGCAAAATTGTTAAATTGGATTTACAGGGCGCTGATAAACGCGCCGTTATTCAGTTTGACAAAGTGGGAGAGAAAACCCTACTGCTCAACTTTGCCAAACTGATGATTGTGGAGGAGAAATAAATAAGCGCACAAGCAACGATGGGTCTAATAGTTAGTCAGTTGCTTACCAAGCACAAGCAATTAGAAGATGATTTCGCTGATACGTGCTGTTCCGTTAGGAGCTATCTTGACTGCTACGCCGATAGTAACAGAATCGCGGTTTTGCCAAGAGGTGAGTTCTTCGAGTTTTGTGGCTTGTTTGGGATTAGTAAAGTAAGACTCAATGCCGCCTTGTAGGCTAATATAACCGCCTTTTTGGTGAGTGTAGGCGTAGGAAGGCATCACGCGCAGGCAAAGTTTATTTTCGGGGCGTTCTTGGTAAAGCGCTGCCGGCTCGTAAAACTTGCCTTTTTGTATGAGTTCAAGGTAAAGCGCATCGCCAAAATGATAGGTTTTTCCTGTTTCCAAGTCATTGGGGATGCTATCTAGGTTAAGCGTTGAAAATGAGTAGCTCAAAGCTACATAGTTCCCGCGGAAAAGGTCGCGCGGGTCGCGTGGCACTACGCGCAATACCACCTCTTTACCTACCCAAAGCGGATAGTACGCTTTTAGGAACATGCCTGATAGAATCAAAGACTGAAAAGCAATCAAATGCCAAAGCCGGATGAATTTCATATTACAATTTACGCAAATGATACCATTATGAATTGCATAAATAGGTAAACTACCCCACGAAGGGTTCAATATCGGTAGTATAATAGTTGTTCCCCCTCTTGTGCTACTCCGTTAGGAGCTTCACAGATACCTATGCAGCCCCCACGGGGCATAAAAATGGTTGAGAATGGTTGTAGCGCTACCAATATGCAATCCCTGACGGGATAAAATGTACGTGGTATATGATTCATTTGCGTATAAAATCCACTATTCAAAATTCAATACGAGCATCACGCGATGGGTAGTAATCCGGTCGAGACTATTGGAAACGTGGTTACCATTTTTAATAAGCAGGTTGGGGATGCCATGCGAAAAACGCAGCTCGGGAGCAAACTTGAAAAACTCGGCATATAAATCCCAACCGATGCCATAGCTTACTTCCACATTCTGATTGATAGTTTGCAGTTGCAAGTCATTGAGGCGCTCCTTTTTACCAGCTACTTTGAAATTGGCAGAAAGTCCGCCCACCATATACATCCGGTGATTACCTCGTCTTACCGACTTGTATTTGAGTAGAAGTGGAAACTCAACTATTGTATTTTCAAAGGTTTCACTGTGTAAATTTTCGGGGTTATTACGGTACTGATACTCAATATTGCGCTCATAGAATGATACATTAGGCACAAAACGCAGATTCCATAGCTCGTTGCCTAATCGGAAACTCGTAATCAGTCCTAACATGAAGCCGGGAGACCATGCCGGACGAACGGCAGTAGTGCTGTCGCCGTTGTTGGCAAAAAAATCGGAATGACGTATATTGAAGCGCGACCGGTGTAACGCCAACTGAAAGCCGTAACGCAATACGCGGTCGTCGTATTGAGGTAAGTTTTTGCTACGTCCGTATCCTGTATTATTGCGCTTTTTTTGCGCTATTGCATCATGGGCAAGCAATACCAATAGCAGCGCTGCCCCTATCACTAAAAATCGCATGAATGACTAACTTGGTGAACTTTTATTGATAGGTGTAAAAATTCATGCCATAATGTATCCAAATTAAATTTTTTTGCCTGTGTAAATGGAACAAATGCCGAAAGTAAGCGGCTCGCACTGTGTTTGTGAAAAGCCCGCACGGTGCATGTGCTCTAAAAATGATTCCCCATAAGGAAAGGCTTTTACCGATTCGGGCAGGTAGTCGTAAGCCGAAGCATCTTTGGAGATAAGTTTTCCGATTTTTGGTAAAATGTGTAGTGAGTAAAACTCGTATAACTGCTTGATAGGGAAGGCAGTAGGTTGCGAGAATTCCAGCACCATCAACATGCTGCCTGGCTTTAGTACGCGGTAGATGTCTGATAATCCTCTGTCTAGATTTTCAAAATTGCGAACACCGAAAGATACCATGGCAGCATCAAAGGTGTTGTTCTCGAACGGGAGGGCTTCCGAGTCACCTTTGCGGAGTTCAATTTTATTTTGTAGCCCCATTTTCTCCAATTTTTTTCTGCCGAAGGCAAGCATCCCTTCGGAAATATCCACACCGATAATTTTTTGCGGATTCAGCGATAAGGCTTCTATTGCAAGGTCTGCTGTGCCTGTAGCAATGTCTAATATTAGTTGCGGTTGAACAGCAGCCAGTTTACGTACAGCTTTTTTGCGCCAATAAATATCAATGCCTCCGCTAAGCAGTCGGTTGAGCAAGTCGTAGCGCGGCGAAATGCTGTCAAACATATCAGCTATCTGCTCTTTTTTCCCCTCTTTTCTGTCTTTATATGGAACTACAGTCATGTTACAATCGTTGGAAATTGCAAAGTTAAACTCAAACAATGGGAAGTTTTCCTGTATATTTGCTTACACCTTCTATAAGATGATTTTTACCGAAAATGTTCGTGAAGCACTAAAAGCTATTGGCGATAATCTGCTGAGAACTTCACTAACAGCTGCCATTATTGCCATTGGTATTACTGCCCTTGTAGGAATTTTGACTGCCATAGATGCCATTCAAAACTCGGTTTCGCAAGGGCTTGCAGACCTTGGCGCTAATACATTTACTATCAGTGATTTAGACCGCAGGCGACGGCAACAGATGGGTGTCAGTACTATACAGGCAGAGCCAATTTCGTATGAGGAAATCATGCTTTTCAAACGCAAGTTTGAAGAACTATCCCCCGTAGCTTTGCAAACTACTCTTTCGGGAACGGCAGAAATTAAAAGCAGCTCTCAAAAAACCAATCCGAACATATCGGTTATAGGAGCTGATGAACACTATTTGGCAACGGTGGGCGGCGATTTAGAGTTTGGCAGGAACTTTTCTAATGTGGAGTTGCGCAACGGCGTGCCTGTTGCCATTATTGGTAACGAAGTAGCTCAAAAGCTGTTTAACGATGCTGCAAAAGCGCTTAATCAGCCCATTACGCTGCTTGGCAATCAGTTTCGCGTCATTGGGGTGTTGAAAGACAAGGGTGGCTTTGGAGGAGGTGGTGGCGGACTCAACCGCAATGTACTCATTCCTTTTGAAAAAGCCGTAGTCCTTGCCAAAGGTCGCCGGCTTTATTACCGCGCTACTTGCATTGTGCGCAACCCTGCCGATTTGGAATACCTCATGGGAGAGGCAACGGGTCGTTTCCGGATGATTCGCCGCGACGCGCTAGGCAAACCTGAATCATTTTTGATAGAAAAAAATGAAACTGCACAAGAAGCGCTTGAAAACATCAGCGGGCAATTGCGTATTGGCGGCTTTGGCATCGGATTGATTACGCTGCTGGGCGCATCTATTGGGTTAATGAACATCATGCTTGTGTCGGTAACGGAACGCACTCGCGAAATAGGTATTCGCAAAGCTGTGGGCGCTACTCCTGCGCGTATCCGCGAGCAGTTTCTCATAGAAGCCATCGTCATCTGCATTATCGGAGGCTTAGTGGGCATCATATTCGGTATTTTGATTGGCAATCTGGTGGCTGTATTGGTAGAAGCTGGCGGTTTTCTTATCCCTTGGGCTTGGATGCTGGTCGCTCTTTTTGTCTGTATAGTTGTGGGTATTCTGTCCGGCTATTATCCTGCTTTCAAAGCCTCTCAATTAGACCCAATAGAATCTTTGCGCTTTGAATAACTTACTCCACTCGAAACTCCACCCGTCGGTTTTTTTGCCTACCCTCCTCGGTTGTGTTGGGCGCTACGGGGCGAGTTTGACCAAATCCTGTGGCAATGAGTTGTGCTTTGCAGCCTTTGGAAAGAAGGTATTTGCGAACAGCTTCTGCACGGCGGCGCGAGAGCAACAGGTTGAACTCGCTTTTGCCCCTATCGTCGGTGTGTCCTTCAATGTGCAATTTGATTTTGCTGTCTTGCAGCGAAGCTGCCAGTTGGTCTAAGTCGTAGAAAGATTCCGGACGAATGTTATCGCTGTCAAAATCAAACTCCAATGAGCTAATAACAAACCCCTTTTGTTCTGGTTTGCTTAAACTACCCATTTGAATAGTAGGCTGTTCCATAACAATAGTACTTTCAGGCACTTGAGTAAGGTCAACGATTTGAGAGCCTGAAAAATAATCGGGTGCAATTGGCTGATGGTAATATTTTTTGCCACGTTTTAGCGGAATAGAAAATCTTCCGTTAGGCTGTACACTTGCCGTTCCTTTTTGTGAGTCGTCGGCTGTCCGCCAAGTGATTTGGGCTTTTTTGATGGGCTGTCCGCTGCCGTTGGTAAGGGTGCCGGTTACTACTACTACTGGTTCGGCACGGTGAGGTTCAGGAATTGTGATTCGGTAAATATCGCTTGCGCCATAGCTGTTGCCGATTTGATTGGAAGTTATTAGGGCGGTTTTGCCATCGGCAGTCATATAAAAAGCGTCGTCATCAATGCTATTGACAGTTTTGCCCAAATTAACAGGCTCGCTCCACTCTGTCCATGAGTCGTCGCGCAGGCGGCGGCTGACAAAAATATCGTAACCGCCCAATCCGGGATGTCCATCAGAAGTGAAATATAGGGTGCGCATATCAGGATGTAGCCGAGGGTTGGTTTCTGCAAAAGGTGTATTAATCACTTTTCCTAGGTTGATAGGCTCACTCCAGCCTGTTTGGGTGCGCAGCGATACGTAAATATCCACATTAAACTCTCCTGCGCCATGATAATAGAGATAGTCGGGGTTGTAGTTGGGTAAATAACCGCCTACTGCGCCCGGTCGGTCAGAGGCAAATAGCACCGCGCTTCCATCGGCACTCATGCAAAAACCCGCTTCAAAATGGGTAGAATTGACCGGATTAGGCATGGCGTTAATCTTGCCCCAATTGTTGCCTTGTTTTTCGGCAAAATAAAAATCGCCTTTGCCTAATGCTATGTTCTGCTTTACATAAAAATAGTCGGGCTGTAGGTAATAATTGCCAAACAGAAAAAGCGTTTGTCCATCGGGGCTGATAGCAATTGGCGTTTCGTGCGATTCTGTATTGATTTTGCTACTTAAAGGTTGAGCTTCCGACCATTGTTTGCCATCCCATTGGCTAATAAAAACATCTTCGCCTGTGTTGTAGGATCTGCGCGAGAAATAGAGTGTGCGTCCGTCTAAGGTTAAAACCGGGTTGTATTCTCGTTTAGTTGAATTGACGGCAGCCCCTAAGTTTTCCAGTTGTTTGTCTTCATCGGTTTGAGCAAGCAAGGCATCCATTTGCTGAAAATAGTTGTCCATTCCGACAAACAGCGGGCGATAGCGTTTGAAAACGTCGCGAGCCTTTTCCCAATCCCTTTTTCTGATAGCGACTTCAGCTATTTTTTTGACAGCTACCAAAGCTACATCTGCCGGTGCAAAAGTTTTGATAAAAGCCTCATAAAGCTCCTGATTTTCAGGTTGATATCCGTTACAATGCAGGCTAAGCCGACACAACAACTTTTCAGGCGAGAGTTTGAAACTTTGCGCTAATGCTTTCAATTTGTTGTAGTTGACGTGTTGGAGGTAATTTTGTTTAGTAAAGCCAAAGTACGCGCCGTAAAATTCGGGCAGCACATGCTTGTAATCGTTGGGGTCGCTGTAATTGAGAATAAGTGAGCAAAATTGTTCATATTCCTTTCCGCTGCGGTTACCAAAGCGACGCAACTGCTCCATGTTCAAATATTCTTGCAACATATCACGCGCTATCTGACGCACTGTACCTGCATGTATGCTGTTGGGATATCGGTTAATGTATTCTCCACATTGAATCGTAAGAGCTTGGCGCAGAGCAATTAGCGTATCCATTTCAGTAGCGCGGTCATAAACTTTGCCAGCAAAAAGTTGCTGCTGCGAGCGGCGATAAGGCGCTTGATTGATAAGTTGAAAAGCCTCCTGTTCAATTGTTTGTAAGAGACCTATGGTAAGCATCTGTTCGCTTAAAGCCACCAACTTGCGGATTTCTTGTTTTTGTTTATATGTAAGCGCAGCATACAGGCGATTGAATGTGCTTGCCGCCTGATAGCTTTTTTTGAGTAAATCCATGTGCGGTTGAATGTTCAATAAGCGTCTTTGATACTTTTGCTGCGATAGTAGCGCTTGTTGTTTTTCGTAGTAGGTTTGCGCCAATGCGTAGTGAGCAACAACATTCGTGCTGTCTTCAAGCAAAGCAATGTTAAAAAATAGTTCCGTACTGTCAAGCTGCTTATCAGCAAGCAACTTTAAACCATGTCTTACATCAATAATCTTTTGGGCAAGTGTTGGCGATGTGAAAAATATTGCTAAAATAATAATAAAAGCATTCAGCAAACGGAGCAACCAATAAAAGTGATAAATGGTCATACGGTTGTAACGACTAGTGAAAACAATCAGGTTTTTTACAGAGACTCTACTTACTACATTTTAATTTCACTATCTATGCAAATGTTCCGTTTAGACGCGATTTTCAAACTGATTTGGACTTAGTCTCTGTCCACAATGACCAAGATGACAGGGCGTTCGGTGCGCGGCGTATTCTCAATGCGTCCGCGCGGAAAGGCTCGGCGTTCGCGCAGGGCATCGTTTACAAAAGCGGGAATATCGGTGCGAAACTGATAATGATAGATTTGCACGCTGATAAGACCTTGTACGACGGCAAAAGGCGTAGGACGAACGCCAAGCGTATCAGGGACGGCATTTTTGACGCTGTCGCGCAGCGTATAGCGAATGTTCAAGTTCAGCGGATTGGTAAATGAAGAAACGGTGCGGCGGCGTTCCAAGATAATATCTTTAGCGCGGTTTAGGTCAATAATACCGAGCGAATCGTTCAATAGTGGTGGCAGAGCGGAGCCAAACCCAAAATTGCCTGTAAAACGTCCCATCATGCTGCGCGTTAAGCCTGCCTGCCCTTTATTTGCCTTGTAATTGCGGTCGGCGTTTACAATTGGGAAAGCGCGAAACCGATTGCGCGCCAGTACATATATACTGTCTAAATAATCAATGCCTGCCAACAGCAGACTTACTGTATCGGGGCTTAAGTTGGGGTTGTTGGGTACAAATCGCACCGTATAGCGGATGCCTGCCTCGCTGCGGTCTATGTTGATGCTGCCATCGGCTTCGTTAATATCTAATCCCGCAATATCTGTTTCAAAGCGCCCACGGGCTTCTTCAGGGCTTACTTTGGGGCGAATGACGCGCTCGCGCGCAGTATTGCGCCGCGTTATATCGGGATGAAAAACAAGGCTGTCAAAACTGATTTCCGTCGGTTCGCTTGTAGGATTGACCTTGCTCTGGCAGCCAGCCAATAAACCTGTCACAAGCAATAATAGTAGTAGGTGTTTCATAATAAAAATGAGCGCAAATCTTATGCAAATGTAGCCATCGGGCTGCCCGAATGGTTGGCTTAGAGTTAAATTTGCAAAAAGCCTTTTAAAATCCATGCTTCGGATAGGAAACATTTTGCCGCAAGACTTGCCACAGATTATAGCCCTTCAGCGCGCTAATCTTCGTGAAAATATTAGTAAGGACATTCAACAGTCACAAGGATTTCTTGTAGCGCGCTACGATATGCCATTTATGGAACGCTTGTATGCGGCAGCGCCACCGGTAGTCGCCTATGACGGGGGTCGGGTAGTAGGTTATTGCCTGCCTACACCACTGGAGGTAGCAGCAACTTCTAAGTTTTTACAATCAACATCGGATATGGTTGCGGGGCTTATTTATAGAGGAAAGCCCATTAAAGCCTATCGCTACTGCCTGATGGGGCAGATATGTGTGGCGGAAGGTTATCGCGGGGCAGGACTTTTTAAGCGACTGTACCTTGCCATGCGCGAACAGTTGCAGGGACTTTATGACTTAGTGATTACAGAGGTTTCCTATCGGAACGAGCGCTCTATGCGCGCACACCAACGACTTGGTTGGGAAGTTATCCATGATTACCAACTCGATGAACACTGGGCGGTTGTGGTATGGGATTTAAGAAAATAAATTGTGGCGACAGAGACAGATGTATTTTCTGTTGCCGCGAGGGGTGTGATTAGAGTGAAACCGCCGCCACATCTTTATTGATTTTCTTCACTAACCCTTGTAAAACCTTGCCAGGTCCACATTCTACAAATTCAGTAGCGCCGTTGGCAATCATGTTTTGCACGCTTTGCGTCCAGCGTACGGGGGCAGTTAGTTGCGCAATCAGGTTGGCTTTGATTTGGTCGGGGTCGGTGTGCGGCATCGCATCCACGTTCTGATACACAGGGCAAACAGGACTTGTAATATTGGTTTGTTCAATTGCAGTGGCCAGTTGTGCACGGGCAATTTCCATTAGTGGAGAGTGGAAAGCACCGCCCACCTGCAAAGGCAATACGCGCTTGGCACCTGCAGCCTTTAAAGCCTTTGTGGCAAGTTCTACTCCTTTAAAAGAACCTGAAATGACCAATTGTCCAGGGCAGTTATAATTAGCTGCTACAACCACTTCACTAGCAATTTGCGCACATATTTCTTCTACTTTTTCGTCTTCCAGACCAAGCACGGCAGCCATAGTGGAGGGATTGCTTTCGCAAGCAAGCTGCATAGCTTGCGCACGCTGCGATACGAGTATTAATCCATCCTCAAAGCTCATTGCTCCGGCAGCTACTAATGCGGAAAACTCACCTAGCGAATGACCTGCCACCATATCGGGCTGAAAATCAGTCGCCGTCTTAGCAACCGCTATGGAGTGCAGAAAGATAGCGGGTTGTGTAACCTTGGTCTGTTTCAGGTCTTCTTCTGTGCCATTAAACATAATATCGGACAAGCGAAAGCCCAATAAGGTGTTAGCTTGTTCAAAAAGTCGGCGGATAGATTCATGCTGTTCATACAGTTCTTTGCCCATGCCTGGAAACTGTGCACCTTGTCCGGGAAAAATATATGCTTTCATGCGTTTAATAAAAGTTGGTCTGCAAAATTCACCGAATCGCGCAAAAAACCAAGCACTTATTTTGTATCTGCCTATCAAATCAATTAACTTTGAACAAATCAACTGTACACAATTAAAAAATCGTTCTATGGTAGATAATTACGAGTTCACACCTGAGCAGGAAGCGCAAATGGCGCGCCTGGCACGTATGTTACGCATCACAGGAGGCGCTTTTATTACTTTGGCATTTGTGGAAGAGTTGATGGCGGTTACCAAAGCCTATTCTGTTTCTTCGCTAAATATTCCAATTAATTGGGCGGAACTCAGCTACGAAAGCATCGCAGCAATTTTGTATGCATTTATTGGTATTACGCTGTGGCGAGTGGCGTCTTCATTTGCGCTTTTGGCAACTACCGAAGGTCACGACATCCCACACTTGATGGATGCAGTCAGAAAACTAATTTTTGCCAAGCAAAAGCAAGCCTTCCTTTTATTTTTGATAGCGCTTCATTCAGCAGCTTATTTCTATCGTATGTTGCAAGCGCTATTATAGCGCAACATTAATAACCGCCTTTAAACTTGCGTACAAACCATTCGCTTGCAGCAAGCAATAATAATATAAAACACAACCATTTGAAAAATAGTATTTCGCGGTTTTCCTCGCTGCTGTGGATAACAGCAGTAGCTTTTAGTGTACTTAACTTTTGCAGCAGTTGTTCTGCATTTTCCAACGGGTAGAATTCGCCGCCGTTTTGTTTAGCTAACTGACGCAGCAGGTTAAAATCGGCGCGTGTATTTAGCGCTTCAGTCTGTATTTCTTTCACTGCAAATCGACCTTCAGATATTTCAGTTTTACCTTTGAGTACAAGGCTTGCTTTGAAATTGTAAATACCCTGTTTTAGCCCTGAAACCTTGTATCGAGAGCCTTCGCTGCTGTTGATGTAGTTGAACGTATTTTTAGCGCCTTTTTCCGATATAATTTCTAATTGGATGCTTTGTCCGTATATCTTTTCATAGATGTCGTTATAAACTTCGGTTTCAAACTCGACCGTTTCGCCTGCAAAGTACTCATTAGTTACAGTATTGACACGGAATTTGCGCTTGTCCTGTCTTGCAGTGAGGTATTGCACAACTTTGCCAATCATCTCATCAAAAGTTGCTTGTTCGCCGCTGCGCGAAAATTCTTGCAATCGCCACTGCCAGATACCCTCCCCAAGCAAGAGACATACCTTGCGCTCGTCTTGCTCGACAAAAACCAACAGAGGCTTGTCGGTTTGCAGATTTCCCACGCGCTGTATCAGCATTGGCACAATACCTTGTGATAGTTTGAAATTGCCAAACGGAACAACAACGGGCGGATATTTTGCAATAGCTGACTTATTCTCGTTACTTAATAGAAATTTGTCAAATGACTCACTAACAGCTGCTGTTACGCGGTCGGTCTGATAGCCCGATGCGGCAATACTGACTCCTAAATTGAGATTGTTAAAAGCGGGCAGATAGGTTTGTGTTCCGACAATAAACCATGCAGGTGTTTTGGTTGCTAGCAATTCTTTAAGCGTGTTTCCGATGAAGGCATTGGCGTTGGGCAACTGGTGAAAAATTATTAGATCGTATTTTTCATTGCGTTTCAAAGCCTCATCAGGCATTACATTGGGAATAAAAAGGCTTATCTGATAGTTAGGGCTTTTTTCTAAAGCTGCCCGCAAGGCTTTAATATCTGGGTGCGGCGATGCAGCTACAATCAGAATTTTTTCTTGTGCATCCAGAACATCTATATAAACTTGTCTGGTATTGTTTTGTAGGGTAAATTCTCCTTCCAGCGGACTGATTTGCAGTTCATAACGTTGTACACCCTTCTGAGTGGCAGTAATGAGAAATTGCACTTGTTGAAGCGTGCCTTCCTTGCTTAAGGATAAACGCTTGGTTTCCAATGTTTTACCTGACTGCATCACACTAACCTGCACTTCGCGCCCTTCAAATCCGGCATGAGTAATTTCTGCTACAACGGGGAACTGATTGCCCAGATAAGCTATTTTATTATGGTAAGCCGCACGTAGGCTCACGTCGTTGCGAGGCAGCGTATCGCCTATGCCAATGGTATAAACATTTGCCTTAACAGGTTGATAGAGTGGAGAGCTGCCCTGATTGTAGATACCATCGGTGAGCAGCACCACTGCACCCAGATTGCGGTTTTCAAAATTGTTTTGAATGGAGGAGAAAAGCCCCTGTAAGTTGGTAACGGGCAAGTTGAATTGCACCGAGTCAAAGTTGCGCAAGGGGGGAGCATTAGTTGCAAGTGTGCGCATTTGTACTTCAAAACCTATATTTGCCAGCTGCTCAGCTACACGGTTCATAATTGCGGTGGCTTTTTTGAGTTTTTCAACCGAATTAGTAAGCGCTATCGACTCGGAGTTGTCTATAGCTACAACAGCTGCAGGCTTTTCAAACTCATAATTAATCTGCCGAATCATCGGCTCAAGCAGCAGAAAGGCAAGCAAACTCACTAGCAAAAAGCGTACAAATGCTAATGTGCGATTGACAGGCTTATTCCAAGGAGCATCTTGCGAGTAGAGCAGCGCTGCATAGAGTAGCCCAAGACCTGCACAAAGAATGATGAACCAAGGAGAATAGGCAGTGATGAGTTGATTCATGCCAGTTTGCTAATTAGAAAAAATTATCCTTAAAAGTCCGATTCCTAAGCCAAAAAACAAAAGTAACACAACAATTTGGGCATATTTTAACAGTAATTGGCACAGGCAG
>Ga0308419_1001023_pt1 | contig 18961 bp, 19 predicted proteins | sample HotsprSampleMS50_FD_203674 | JGI IMG/M metagenome (GOLD analysis project Ga0308419, IMG submission 203674) | Hot spring phototrophic mat microbial communities from Mushroom Spring, Yellowstone National Park, Wyoming, United States - 20090730_MS50 ... | reverse complement strand
TGAATCACTAGCGGACTATTGCCATTGCGCAGACACATGCGCCCCGCATCCCACTGCCATATCAGACACGGCACCGGCGACTTCTGTGTGCAAGTTACTGGCGCAAACACTTGCCACTCCGTATCCACCTTCGCAGGAATCCGGTTGTAGACAATGCCGAGTTGCCAGAGAAATTGATCATCGTTCGGCGTTGCTAACGGGCCTTCCAATTGCGCAGCCCACAGCAATGGATGACCGCCAACCCACTGGTCATGGATTGCGACCAACCCCTCCAGACACTCCACGACGGCTTCCCGTGGACCGCCAAAAACACCAGCGTTGGGATAGGGATGCGTTCCACGGGGGAATTGCCTTTTCCATTCCACGTTGTCTTCCGGCCAACACTCATCTTCCCCGCCGATCCATACACACGAAAGCTTGTCGATGATCTCTTCCTCATCCGACTGAATCAGACAATCGACCCCATCCGCATAGAGCACATGCGAATAACACGCTGGCAACGACTGAATCAGCTCGAGCAGCTTGAGCACCTTCGAGATGTAGAAGTTGTGAAATGTTGCGCCTGGTTCTGCGACCCAGACATGCAAGCCACATCGAGCGGCGGAATCGAACAACATGCGCAAGGCATCGCCTAACTGCGAGCGAGCAAACGCGCCGCTGGTGATCACAGCCAAGCGCCCCGTGTTCCTACGGAAACTCGGTCGAAATGCCCACACCGTGCGTGTCGGCTCCGGCGGATACGGGAACTCAAAGCGCAATGTATAATGTCCTGGAGGCAAATCCACCCACGGCGTTATATCCCACGCTTGGCGCAACACACCAATGCGATGATCGTTAATCCACGCTTCGGCAGGATGCGCAAACGGCGCTACCACATGCGTGGTGGCGCAGACTTGCGTGGACTCTTCTACCACCACATCTACCCAACTCGGCGCTTGCGCTGAAATGGTCCACTGCGCATGACATGCAGGCGGGGGAATGGTATATTCCCCATCTTTGGTGGTATACCCTAGGTGTCCCCAGCGTCCTAAAGTCTTGGTGGCCGTTTGCCAATTGCCGATCTGAATTGGCAGGGGAGGAGTTTGAGTCATGGCCATATTTCCTTAGGATAGGGGCTTGACAGCCTTTGAAAACCGCTTTAGAATGCCGCGGGGTTCGGGTGTTCTTTTGGACTCGTGTCAGTCAGAGGAGCCAAAGCCATGTTCGCTTGGTGTCTTGCTGGCCTGCTGGTTTTGGGAACCGAAGTTGGGGAAGAAAAGTTCATTACGTCGAAGTACCCCGTTCCATCCGAAGATGCATTGGCCAAGGCGGAAAAACTTTTGGAAGAAACCTACGGGAAGCAGATCCAAACGGCTCGAACCCCAGTGGCCCAGGCCCGCTTGGCTCAAGAACTTCTTCGGCTTGCCAAAGAAGACACCATCCCGGCTCAGAAATACGTCCTGGCTCAGAAAGTCAAAGAATTGGCGATTGCAGGTTCGGATAGCCGCTTGGCCGTGGAAGCGGCGGAGATATTGGCCGATTTTGCGCCGTCCGACACGCCGATTTCGATTCAGGACGCCTTACAAAAAGGCGATACACTTTGGAAGCAGGCGGAACGTTTCCGGGGCCGGGAGCAACTTGCTTCTCGTGTTGAAGCCGCCGCGTGGTATTTCCGATGCATCGAAGACCTAACGGGGTTCAATCATTTAAAGACTTATCGTTCATTGACATCTTTGGGTTGGCCGGGGTGGCCGATCCATTTTCAGTTTAATGGCAACACCACCGAAGGCTGGACCGCATCCGTTATCTACCAAGCAATGCTTGGCAATCACGTAGCGGCCCTTAGGCTCAAAGAAGGTTGCTTGTTGGGACGCATTGTTGGCGGCGATCCGGCGATTGTACGGGCTCGCATGATGGTCAAGGGAGCCGAGTGTCCGATTATTAAAATCCGTATGAAAGTACCCCCATCGTCATTCGGCCAACTATTCTGGCTTACCACGACCCAAGGCACCTGGAGCGAATCGCATTCGATTAAATTTCCTGTCCAACACAATCAAGAATTCCACGTCTATCGTCTTGATTTACATGATCATCCATGCTGGAAAAGCCGTATCATCATTGGTCTGCGCTTTGATCCGGGGGATTGGGATCATCACAAACCGTATTCTGGCGAGTTTGCTATCGATTTCATCATCGGGGGGCGACTACGATGACTATCGCAATGCATTGTAGTAACTTGCCGGCTGATCGATGAACACGAAAGCATTCGGGTTCTTGTGATACAATTGTTCGTACCACTTGCCGTCTGCGCACCTCTCCCAATCAAAGCGGCTATGCTCAATGAATTCTCGGCGTACGATCGCTGATCCAGTATCAATGGCTCCTAATCGAACCGGCGGATGTGCATGAAGCCGTACACGACCTTCCTTGTCGACTTGTTGAAATACGATAACTTGTGCAGAAGGAAAATCGGCCAAGGCTTTTAAAAATACCGATTCTAAATTCGGGTGAATGATTGTGTCATCATCTAACATGAATATCCATCCATTCAATATCCGCTCAAGCGCAATATTACGTTGTGAATGCCCCCCAATATTCGAGATTCCACACACCTCGCAAGATACTGCGGACCTGGGCACTGGGAATCTCGGCGTATTAGGATCAACCACTAAATGCCACAATGGCTTTAAGACTCTAAAACTTTCCTGAATGCTTTGTTCGATTTTCGGCAGATTCTCAGGGCGAGAGACCGGGGTAACAATATGCAATTCCACGTGTATCGTCTGATGTGCCTTGCGCCATTCATTCACCAAGTTGTTCTGCTGTTGCTCGGCAAGTTGCCAGGTTGCATTCCACCACTCATGGGATTGTAAATACATGCTTGGCGCTGATTGCCAGTACTCCGGTTGGATACCATCTAGTGCAAAAGCTTGTTCCACATCAAACAATTCGCCTAAATGACGTTCCAGTGCCCAACGAGATGTTCCCAGATGAAGCGCATCGGGTTTGGCAAAAAAGTGGGAATGGTTTATCCACCAAAAAGTGCCAGCATAATGCCATCGAGCAGGTAGGCTCCCCGGTTCGTGCCGATACCCCATCCGTTGAATGACGCCGGCGCATGGATAATGATGTAATACCCAATCGAGCCAGTCCAGAGGACAATCAAGACAATAATGGTATAAATAATGAACCCAACGGTAAATGTTATAGTGCCAGCGGTGCGGGTCCCGGCCAGAACTGACTTGCGACGCTACTCCTTTGGCGTGTGCATAAAAGGTAACTTCCCGGGGATCGAGTGATTTTAAACGATTGGCCGCCGGAAGAAATGTAACCGCTTCTCCGCGGGTGGGATCATTCGGCGCCACCAACCACTCAATCGCGGGGTCATCCGGAAAGAGGCGTTGAACCTCTGCGGGAGAGACCGTCCAGGGATCCAATACGATACCGATGATTTTCTTGCCGTTGAAAACATGCCAACGTTGAACTAACTCGCGGATGTTGTCTTTCCAGCCGGTATTCGTGGCTACGGGATATACATGATAAATCAAATTGCGCTGCATTCCTGGTAAAATACCATTATCCGTGATGTCCACGGTGTGCAATGGGGCCTGGAACTCCTCAGGGGGGAACAAAGTGTAGAGCACCTGGCGTAATTCTGGGGTAAAACCAGCGTCGTTGTACCCCAAAAACCAGCGGCCTCGGAGTTGCTCGTGAATCTCTTGATAGCTAAGAGGCTCTTCGATAGTCGCTTTCCGCCCATCTACCGTTTCTACCGGCGGCTTGTACAGATGATTGCACACCCAGGTGTTCACACACACGCCGTCGCCGTGATCCCACTCCTGCCGGGTTTCTTCCAGCACCCGCCGCAATTCCTCCTTCCGATACGGCACCGGGATATGCGTATCATAATGATATGTCGGCAATCCTTTCTGCCGCAGCAGGTCGGCAGTGCGTTTTAATCGCCGGTGCCAATGCGTTTGTGGTTGCCAGTCTGGCGTAATTTCCCCCCACGCCCAGGGTCCCATCTGCTGGACAGCAATGGAAACCAATACTACTTGGTCATCGGACCAAAAGATAATCTGCTCCGCCACATCCTTCTGCTGACATGCCAACAGCAATTTCCGCATAATGTTGCGGTCGCTCGAAGGCGTGTCATCTTCAGCGGGGAGAAGCCGTACACCTGCCACCCAATCGGGTTTATGGCCAACGAGCCAAATCTGCTGCATACCACGCAAATACCGCCGGATCGCGCGTAAAGCATATTGAAGTTCTAAGTCGTTGTGCAGACTGCCCCGGCTCAGGGGGATAACTACATCAACAGGCACGGCTGGCTCATTAGGATTGGGCGGCTGATGTTGGTATTGCCGCTGCAACGCTTTAAAAGCCGGGTGATCGACGTCGATATACCACCCTTCCGGCGCAACACGCACGGTTGCTTGCCGGAGTTGCTCTGCATATTCCGGCGGTCTGAGTTGTAATTGGCGTTGTACTGTCTTAGTAGAATAGAGATAGACTCTCATACGCTTGCGTTAAGGCAATGGCGGTTGCCCATTACTGCCGCTACCACCGCTTCCCCAGCTACCACCGCTTCCCCCGCCACCACCGCTTCCCCCGCCACCGTTCGATTGGCACTCATAAATTGGGACTACCGACGGCTCAATATCTTCAATATGACACCATGCAGGAAGACGAATGCGTTTTTGCGGGAAGACAATATACCTGCCGCAACGGTTCCAGGGGTTGCAGACGACCACATCAATGGTGATTTCCCGCACGATCCCGCCGCCACCACCCCCCCCACCACCATCGCCGGTGCCGCGTAACACAGGGCCATGGACGGGAGCGCTAATGACAACATGATCTTTCCCTACTTCCCCAATCGCAGGTTCATAATGACGTGCCGCCGCCCTGGCCAGTTCGTTCCAGCGCTGCGCCGAAACCGGATCGCCGGGAGCAACAGTTAACGCTTGTCGAGAATATCGAGTCATCGCCTATACCCTACTCTACAATGCTTGCGCGTCCATCATTCTGATTCACTGGCCGATAAATACCTATCAAGGAGGGATCATACGGGGAATGCCAAACACGAGTCCAATTATTGCCAGGCCCCAAGACACCAATTTCCCAGCTAGCGCCAGCCCAGCGAATCACACGCTTTTGTTGTGCATTTTCTTCTCCGGCTTTGATATAAACTGGATAGCCATTGTAGACCATAGAGCTTTTGTTATAGGCAGCCTGAAAATCGCCACGGGTCGTCAATAGGGTCACTCGATTCGGCAAATAACTAGGTGCATTGCCAATAATGAGATTCAAATCCCGCTCGTCATACGGATAAATCGACCGTCCATTTTGATTTGTGTGCGCCGCCCATTCTAATTTGTCTGGATCAAACCAACTCATCCACCCTTTGGGGTCCCATTCAAACGTCGCGCGCCAAGACCAATGCCAATAATTATTCGGCAAGTGATCGCTAGTCGCATTCAGTTGGCTATACAAAACCGTCTTGGGCGGGAAGGTATAGACGCCACTCTTGGTGGTAAAACTAAAGGAGTTTAAACATCCGATCCACGCAAACGCACTCTGAGGGGGCACAGATCCATCGAAGAAATGCACCGTATATACAACCCGGGGCCGGCGTGCTGGGAACTGATACACCCGCAAATCCACGCCAATGTATTGCTCCGTGTAATGGACGGTCGTGGTGGTGATCTCTTCCAAATAATTCCGGGGACCGACACCATACCGAACTGTTACTAAGGCATAGTCATACTGACTATTCGCATCAATAGGTACCGTGTTCTGACCGTCGGTATACGGCTCAACAGTAATGGCTGTTGGGAATAACTTGAGTGGGCCACGGTGCCAAAAAGGATATTCCTGGTCCCACAATTCGTTTATTAAGTCATGCCGCCGATTCCACGCGACTTTCAATCGCCGCGTGGCCAGGTAGTTCGCCTGCACGCGTGTCTCGTGAGCAAACTGTTCAATCGGTGAACCGATCAATTCTTCGTATGCTATCGGCATACAAGAACGCCCCCTATAAATCAAAGATTGCGTGAGTGCTGCCGGTGTGCCGTGTGCGTGGCATTTCCAGATCGTCATCGCGCAGGCGTGCCATTGCAGTCTGCACGTGTTCTAACGGCGCACGCTGCGGTGTGCCTGGACCAGGCAAGCGTTGTGCGGCCTGATGATAACACTCGATTGGCGGCAGCCACATTAGGTCGCTTTGGTTTATGTCGGTGGCCATACTTGTCGCCCGGAAGGATCGATAATTTTTTGTTGAGTCCCATTCACTACTGGTTGAAATTGTGCTGTTATTTCATATTCCGGCAAGTTGCCTTGTAAGCTCTGCGTGGCATCCACACCGTACTCTTCTACTTGTGTAACCCGAATCGTTTCTAAGGTCCATTTTTTGGCGGGATTTTGTCCTTGTTGTGGGACCACAATGACCACGTATTTGTACTCGCTCCCGACCGCCGGAGGCGTCGCATCTGTTAAGAGTTGTCTCCATTGCACAGTGGCCTGAAAAATACCCGATAGACGTTTCCGCACACCCCCCGTGGATGTCGAAACATAACTCGGTAGCGACCTGCTCAACACAATTTGCCAAAATGTTACATCCGGTAGGTCTGTGTCATCTAAGAATATCTCATGACGAGGGCACGTAATCGTCGGTGGCATCGTGTCGGTAATGGAGACCGTCCCAAAGTTCAAAGGACCATCGCCAAGCAGAGAGTACGCGAGCATGATGCCCTGTTGATTAGCAACATCGGCAATAATGCGGACCGATTGGACCTGGGCGTTGCCCCATATGCCGCGTTGTCCGTCGAGCGATGCTTGCAGAATGAAGGAGTCGCCAGGCAAATACGTAGGTGTATGGCCATAACACACAATGGTTGCTGTCCAATCCAGCACACCGCAATAGTGGACGGTAGCGCCTCTTGTGGCCGACGTAACGGCCCGCGGAGCTTCTTCCTGCCAAGCGACTTGCCAGCGTGCCACGTTGGGAATGCCTTGAACAGCTAGCCGGATGCCACTGATATATGCCATAGCTACGTGGTACTCCGCCAAGCGGTTGCGTACTGGACCGTTATGGTGCCAAGACCATTCATGGTCAGCCGCTGTGCAATCCGCTCTCGTCGTATCTCACCGCCACGGAACCGCATTGCGACAATGTTTGGGGGCAGCTGCAAATTCGCATCTTCGATGGCCTTCGCGATAACCCACATCAATTGTTGCACTGGTTGCTGGTCTTGGCCGGTGGTAATGGCTTGCACTTGGAACGAGGCCACAGCCGCAATCGTGTTGGAGGCAATCACGGTCGCCAATTGGACGTGCGCAAGTTGCAAGAATACCGCCGGTGTATCCGCCTCCGCGCGCTGCAGAAGCGATTCTGGTTTGGTGGTATCCAGCAACTTGATACGGTTGCGCTCAGGCACAAGATTTTTGAAATCCTCGCTGGCCTCCAGCGCAGCCCACACTGCTTGGTGCATTGCTGTGAGAGGGTCGAGGGCCATCTTACGTCAACATCGGAATGCGTCGGCGGCCTGCTTTTAAGTCCTGCAAGACAGACATCGCCCAGAGGCGTTTAAACATATACGGATGGATCGGTTGTCCCTGGTCCAGCACAGTCGCCTCTGCGCCACGCCCCTCATAAAGATAGACGCCGGCCAATGTTGCTGTAACCTCTCGAATCAACGTCGGGGTAGTCGTAGGCGAATCCGCAATGGGCAACCGAAACGGTCCACTGGACAAGACCGAATCCACTTCTGCCGTAGCCACATTAATCGCTGCCTGAATGCGGTTGTCGATGTTGGTTGCGTCTTCCGTGGCGTCTAGGTCCGCCCAAAGCGCCACGTTTTTGGCGCCAAAAATCATTTCAATATCCGCTCGAGTACAATATGCGGCCATGCGCCTTCCCCTTACGTTAGGTCAATGCGCAGTTTGCCGGCTACCCGCGCTGGTGGCGCACGCAGCAGCGGAATCGGACCCATCTGGTGGGCATCTGCAGATAACGCACGTCGAACCTCCTCATCGACATCGACGTTTACAGGTAGCGCAATAATTTTGGCCAGTTCGGCCAACGATAAGGACACTAAGAGCTGATATAAGTTCTCGTCCACATCCAGAACATCGGTAATGCGATATTTCACATTGGTCCACGATCCTTGGAATGGCGCTACTACGGTTAATTGGGTTGCAGAGGTTACCGATGCGATGAGTTGTTCTTCTTTGTAGGGGTTATAGCCTTCCGGTCCATCGGGGCAGTAGTCGGACGTGCCAATCCGGATGACACAATCTTCCATATCCGCCGAAAAAGCGGTGCCAGTGCCGGTAACAGTGGTTCCAGATACGGAAACCGTCCCTTGACAATCCTGATCTTGAGTACCCGTATGCAGCAATGGCAACAGCGTACGCCGATAATAAACATCGAGCACAGTTTCCGAAGAGGGCGCAGGGATCAATCGCAAACCGGTTAGCACACCCCGTTCGAGACTGTACCACTGAGGTGTGCCGCTATACGGTAACGCTCCATGGCGTCTGGAAATTTCATATTGCCGTGCCGGTAAGAGTTCTAGCCCAATAGGCTCAAGGACTTGAATCGAAATGGCTGCCAGAAAATCCGACGGCAATACGTGGTAGTCATTGAAGAGCGTATAGGAGTAGGTGTCGGTCCATGAGGCAGGCAATCCATCGGCCAAAATGGCTTTGGTCGTCGAAGCTATCGATGCAATCCGACACGCCAAGCCGTTCACATGCAGCGTACTGTTGACGGCCCAACTCGGCCATGTGCCACTCGTTAAGACAACTGCAGTGCCGTTATCGGCTACGCTCACAGATCCGCTTTGCACTGCTCTGGTACAGATGCGATAGCGTGTTTCATAGCGGCGCCAGGAGCCATATAAAGGCAACGCCGCATACGCCGATCCAATCGCAGTGCGTATTTGGTCCGCGCTAGCCGACTTGCCATAACCCCACACAATGCGGGATAGATGATCAATCAGATCGGCATAGGTGCGCATACAGTTCGTCTCTTAGAGTACGAAGTTTTTGCTGAATCTCGACGGTTTGGGAATTATCGACCTGGAGATAGTCGGCGTCCACAATACCTTGGACGCGCCAACCACGACGCCGTGCCAAGTCTTTGATTTGGGAGCGGCTTTCTACGTTGGCTTCAGGATCGCCTGGAAACCGTGCCAATTCCGGACAATAGGTTTGCGACTTGGTTTTGAGTGTGTCAGGAATGATGCCAACACACCACTTGGGATTGCTCTTCGGATTGCGATTGGGTTTGGTCGGCTTGGCCATCGACGACGCCTCCACACGTTATTTCTCTTTGGGACGTAGCCGTTGCAGGATATGAAACAGGTTGCATTGCCGCTGCGTTTGCGGATCACGATGTTTCTGTTGGCAAAATTGCGCGACGCTCATGCCCGATTGTTGTGCTTTCTCTCGTAAGGCGCCCGGACGTTGAATTGCTTTCTGAATCCATTTGTCGGCCATACTGCATGCCCTCCATTTCTGCCGGAGTAGGGAATCGGAACAAAGTCAAATCGATGTCTAAGGCATTCGCCAAACGCTCTAACACACGGTTGACATTGGTGTAATCGCCGGTTTTACTGGCCGCCTGCACAATCGACGGCAGCAAGGTTTGGGCCAAGAATACGGCGGCTTGCGATTGTTGTTGTTTGTCTTTGCGCCGGCCGCTACCAGAAACCACCTGGAAGTGGAAATTGGTTCCAGCCTGCACAGGATCGGTAACAGTTACTTGAGACGCCCAGATTGCGGATAGCGGACCACCCGGCAGTGGTTGGCCCTCGGCGGTCATCGGCACCGGCTCGCCAAACAAGGCGGCCATTTGCGTAAAGGGCACATGCAGCCGGGTGATCATGCCTTCTTTGGCGGCAATACGACTCATCCAATCTTCGATGCGCTCGGCCATCGCCAATGCCCGGCTCGATGCGGCTTGGTGTCGAATCTGCACTTCTGCCGCACTGCGAGGTTGTTTGTCCGGTTGGGCGCCGTATAAAATCGGGTCCAATCCGACGGCCTTGGCAAACTGCTGCTCCATCTCCTTCAGCAGCGTCCACAACTCCATGGTCATCGGCGGCAGATTCAATGGCTGAATCACCTGCTGCGCCACATCCGCAATTTGCTTCTGATCGACAGGCACGACCTCAAATGGTGTGGAGTCCTCCAACGCGTGGATGACTTTCGAGTCTAGATACGACGGGACTACCAAGAGAACTCTGGCCGTGCGCTGTGCTTTTTCCACAATATAGTAATAAATGCGATTGAGCGCTTGTTGGATCGGATATCCAGACGCCAGCGGACTGCGTGCCCACGGATCGCCGATATTCGGCGCAAAATCCAGCACGGTACACGGCCAAGGATGCAAGACATCCCCATACGTGGCCACTGGCCATGCTACCGCTTGACGCAACCTCTCGACGTTGCCTTGAATCAGATCAGGGTCTAGATTGAGTGGATACTCTGCGGTAGGCGAAATCGCAAGCCAGATATACGGCCCCAATTCATCTAGGGCGTCCTGCCATTCACGGAGTTCATCATCGGGATATGCCAGACGGGTACCTACGCCAATACGGGAATACACCTCGTAATATGTCAACACGGGAATATCATGGTTCAGATAGAACTTGGATAGCTCTTCCGCCTTGACACACTTTTCGACCAATTTCTCTTCATCGACGCCCAATTGATCGGCCAAAAGCCACGAGGCTACTTGCCGTTTGCGAATGATATAGCCTGCATCCCGCAGAGTGATAGCCGTTGGGTCAATAAATAAGTTATCGACCGACTCAAAGAAAGACGCAGGCACAATCCCGGTACCTGTTGGCAGATAGCCATGCCAGACCAAGCCACGACCTTTGACCAAGGCCTCAATAATGGCCATCCGGGCCTCACGCAACAGGTCATATTGCTCGCTACAGAATTGCAGCCACCATTCTAACAGCAAGGCGGCTGTATCGAGCGCCATGCGGATTTGCCGATCCCAATCGGAATAGCTCATTCCACTGGCAGCGACCGCCTGTTGGAAAATCTCTTCGGGAAACTGAGGACGGCGCACACTAACCCGTCGTGTCGGAGTATTGGTCAGCACAAACGGGTGATATAGATCAACAAACTCCCGAAACTTGTTGAGCTTGGGATAATGAATCTGGTCATAGTCCCAAACGGCAATATCATCGAAGCGCGTATCATATTGTTCCCACAAGATATCCGCTTCTGCGGAGAATTGCATCTCCTTGGCCTGTTTGGCCTCTTCAATGCGTTTACACCACAGTTCTTGTAAGGAACGCAACCAGGCGGCCATGCTTAAGCGTCCTGTTTCTCTTGACGTTGCAAGCGATGGATGGCTTTCTCAAGCATCTCCAACCGCTGGGCGACCTGCAGCGGCTGTAACCATTCGGCGGTCGGTTTGCAAAAACCCCGATCTTCCAATCGCAACCCAAGACGGTCGCTGTGCTCAACGCGCGGATCACTAAGCAACCACACGCCGGATAGCCGCACGACAGGAGGATACGGCTCTGGTGGAAAATAAATCACATCGACTGAATCCCACCCAACGGCGGTAATAAAGCCTAGGCGTGGCTGTTGCGCATGTAACCCAATCTGTACCCATACCACTTGCCCCGGCTGCAACTTCGCATACAAAGCATGTAGATCGTCGCTCATCAGGCTCCCCTTCTAATCAAGTTCGGAATCAAATTCGGACGACGATGTAATTCCCTAAACACGTCCACAATGCGCTTCGACTGCTCTGATACCTGCGCTCGTGCAATATGGGTAGGTTTGTGCGCCAACAAATACTCCAACGCATCGACCATATCAAAAGAGCCGCGGATGCGGTTCTCTTCGTTCTTAGAATCAAATTGCACAATGCGCATTTGATGTACTAAGTTGGGGGTTCGTCCACGGAATACTTTCAGGCCAGGAACCACAGATTCCGCTTGATCTGTCGCCCAAAGCATATGGCGGACAATTTCTCGCCGCATCTCCGGGTTATCTTCGCCTGGCATCCAACCAGCTAACGGTCCGTGAATGCGGGGTGTAACGCCATACGCTTTGGCGGCCTCGTAATACAGTTGTGCTACCTGCGCTGACTGCCCAATACTGCGCGAGCGGCCTGCACGTCGGTCAATAATCCAGGCCTCAAAACGATGTGCATCTGGACGGCTGGCTAATTTTTCTCCCCACGTGCGTGCATCTGAATTGTGCAGCAATAGCTCGTCGTAGATATAGATCACTTTCTGATCAGGCGGCACCGCTGCAAACACTGTAGCACAATGCACCGTGCCTGGATCGACGGCTAAGTATAAACTCCAATCTGCAGGGATTGCAAATGGTTCACATCCATGTCGTCCTTGCGGATCGAACTCTGGATATACTCTCCACGCTTCGAGCGCCCAAGCGCCTTCGACACGTACTTGGCGCTCGACATCGGACAGCAAGGCGCCAAACTGTTGTTTTTCGGCAGGCGGGATATAGGGATTGTCGGCAATCGTCAAATGATAGACTTCAATATTGGTTGTGTCCTGGCTTTTGTGGGCTAATTCCCAGAGTAACGGATTCTGCTTTTGGCTGGTGGCGGACCAAATACCATAACTGCGATGGTTAGGGCTAAGATCGACAAGCCCTCGCACCGATTCCCAAAAGAATTGTTCATTAGAAATCTGCTCGTCGATCCACACTAAATCGTAATGTTCGCCTTGTTGAGTCCTGCCTTGACTGGTTACAAAGCGTATGATCCACCCATTCTTGAGTTGCACATCGTGGGGAATCCCTCGACTTTTATTCCGCCATGCGAGCGTTGCAATGGCGGATTGCGGTAGCAACGGCGGCGACGGGATTACGTTGACCGACGCCTGTCCACGCATATATTGTTGGAGTTCATCGGGTGTTAACGCACGAAGCATGTTGCCGGTTTTGCCCACAAAAAATGCTCCGGGCAAGGCCAATTTGCGCCAGAGCATTCCCAAATGAGCACTGTCCAACCCAATAATTAAAGCTACCCCGTTTTGGGTGGGATATTTTTGAAATGGGTCCAAGCCTAAGACCGCTCGGCAAAACTCAACCGCAGCAGCCAAAGTTTTGCCAGAGCGGTTACTACCTACCAGCAAGCGCCATTTCGCCGTCGATTGATGAAACTGTTCTAGAGTCGTGAGCGGCTGATAGACTGCGACGGCGTATTGTGGCTTACGAGCCATCTTTTGTTCTTCCTTACACCCACAATGGCACTGGTGTGGGCGGGGCCATAACGGCCCCGCCCACAACCAGCAGGAGCGGCGGGGCAGGGGAGCGCCGCCGGGGGTTACGCACGGAACGTGGCTTGAACATCCACCAGCACAGTGCTGTCATTCGCACCGGCTGCCGCAATCGCGCGGCCAATCGAATGGCCACTGCTCGCAGTCGGGTCAATCACACCCGTCGCATCGCCATACACCAACGCACCAGCCGAGATGGTCTGCCCAGAACCGGTCAACTTGCCAACCGTGCATGGCCCGGCTTCGACGACATAGAAGAGATCATTGGGCCGAATGGTCATACCGACGGGATACGCAGAGTCTATCGGTTTGCCGACCTGGCCATCCTGGGAAATGTAGCCGTTCGACTTGGTGCCGAGGTGGCCAGACGCAAAAGCGCAGATTTTGCGAGCGACCGTTAAATCGCTCGTACCTGTATAACGGACTGCCCTCAACGTCAAAAGACGTCCAGGATACTCCGGGGACAGAATAGTAAACAAACGCCCTTCTAGGTCTTTGCCAAGATCGGCATCCGGCGCTTGACCTTGGAAATATGTAGTGCCACGTGGAAACGGCAGAATGGTAGCTTGATTCATCTCATCACTCCTTACGAAACCGAGTACAATTTGGCGACCACAGCAGGAGTCCAGACCCGATAGTTGCCATAAAAGTCCAGATAGTACAGCGTGTTGCCGTAATGATCTTCGCTTCGGTGGACATCGATTAACTTCGCTTGCAGATTGATCAACTTTATGTGCGAGCTATCCAGCATATACGCGGTATTTACTGGACAATAAGGATCAGCAATAATTTCCAGACCCTCAAAATTGGTCGTCTGAATACCGAAATCCACCACCTGCGATTTCGGCGTTACGATAATGCGCTGCGTCTCGTCTTTGCTGTCTCTGGCGATGCGTTCCATATCAGGATGCATGGCTACCAAGTCTGGTTCGGCCCCCCAATTGGAACGCAACCAGGTTTGCGCATAGCGCAACGCCTTAGTCCAGCTGGTCGCCCACGTTGCACCCTGCCCAAAATAGGTGTCGTTGTACTTCACCAACAAGGGCGACCAGAAAGCATATTCAGGCGTAAACGTACCATCAGGGAAAGTGCCGGAGATAGTGCCACCATAAGCACCCAGGACGGTGCTCATGCCAGCATAAGAATCGTTGGGCTGCATGACAGGACGCCCCGTCACCTGGCCGCTCGCACCGCAGAAACTTTCCAAGCCATGCATGTTCTGATCACTGGCGCCTCCATCCGCATAGATAGACGACGCCAAGAATTTTTCAAAATCTGTCATAGCCTCGCGCATGGCATCATCAACGATTTGTGGATACCGGGTTTTCGACGAATCTTTGAGCTTTTCGATTTTCAGAATCGGCTCACCCATGCCGTATCCACGGAAATCCAAGACAGCCGTTTTATGACGAGAAATCGCATCAAACGGTACGTTTGGCAACGTACCAGTAATAGCGGTCGGAGTCTTTTGACCGATTTTGACACGCCACCGGATATCGTCCCCTTTGTATTTATACAGAATGAATTCTTTCGCCCGGAGCGCGTTAAAAAGTCGTGGCTTGCGGAGTTGAAGCTCCACAAGCTCATTGACGTACTCAACGAGTACGGCCAATTCGCGTGGAGTCGTAAATGGTCGTGCCATTGCGCTTTCTCCCTTACAGGAAAACGACGTGTCCTAAAATGCCTCCTAGTACATCCGTTTCCCCACGGCCTTGTAGCGCACGGCAGCCGTCTGGGGTAGGGGTAGCATCGTGGGCCGACGGAGTGGTGACGTCGGGTGTCCACCGCTACCCCTAGCCGTGCCCCCAGACTTTGTGTGATCTATTGTCGTAGGCACACCGATTTATTCTTCTTCACCACTCATCAGTCCAGCCGCACGCAAAGCGGCTTCTAAGGTGATCGGCGTGCCTTTCTTTTTGTGCTCCTCAAAAACCTGCCTCACCGCCTGCGCTGGTGATAAAACCGCTTTTGGCTTACGGTTCGGCGTATGCGCCGCAGTTGGCGCAGGCGGTGCAGGTTGTGGCGGCGGCGTTTGGAATTGCTCTAAGATCGCCCCCGCCAACAATAAAGCATCATACGGATCGGCCACCCCGTGCTGTTGCAACGTGCCAGCTAGCGAAGCTATTTTTTCGCCATAGGGGGTGAGCTGACCTTGCGGTCCATACAACACGGACGCGCGAGCCTGTGTCCACTGTTGGAGGGTGGCTTGCTTGGAGGCGGTGTGATAGGCTTGCTGGAAATTGTGTTGGATGGTTCCTTGGACGTACGGTCCAATCTGTTCCCAAAGAAACTGTTTAGGATTTTTTGCAAATTCATTGAGCAGCCTCTCCCGATGCGTAGCAAACTTGACTAATTTATCGACAACCTCCTGGGGCACCCCTGGTTTTGGCTCGATTTGGCCAGTGTCTGGGTTGACCTGGACCATGTGCAGCCAAGCCGGATCATATTCATAGGTCTCTTCCGTAGTGGACGCGGCTTGCACCGCCTGCGCCGACTGCGCCGCATTGGCCGTATCGTTGAGCAACCGCTGCAAGCCTTCGTCGCCAAGTTTGGACCGCAAATATTGCACAACAGCAGCATCTTGATTGCGCTGGCCTACCAGCCGATACGCTTCCAGTAGGCCTTGCAATGCCGCATGATCGGTTTTGTACTTGTCCGTTAAATCGACGCCATATACGGACTTGACATATTCCAGGAAAGCGGTTTGGCTCTCACCCGAACAAGATTCGCACCCACCTTCCTGTTCCGAGTCGGCCGCTGCGATGGACTCATCTGTAGCCTGCTCTTCGTCCTCCACAGCCTCCTCGTCGCCCTCTTCTTCCTCGGTGGTTTCGTTATCCCCCTCGATCTCGGTAACGTCCTGATGTGCCACCTCCTCTGACGGCAACTCCGCAGATTGCGTCTGTTTCTCCTTCAACTTCGCGTCCATAAATTCGGCTAAAGACATACTCACAGCGCTTCCCCTTTTGACACCAAACCGACACACAGAATGTTTCCGGACACCCAGCGCCGGAAACGACAATCCCCCAACTCAGATACGCCACCCTGTTCCTCAAGAAGAGCGGCGGCAGACCCCAACTAGAGCGACAGAGCACACATAAGAAGCTCTGTCCAAAAACCCCTCAATCACGTCAAATAGCTAGCCACTCGACTGCCGTGCACGGCGCTGATACTGTTTTTGTTCCAACAAATCTGCAGCATGTACGCGCAACCACGCACTCGACTGCCGAGCCACTTCCTCCCAGAAAGGAGCCTGCGGCAACAAACCTAACAACGCATGCTCTTCAGCAATACACACAGGCACCTTGTCAAACCAGTGCGTTTGTTGAACAGCAGCATCCAGCGCATCACGCACCTTCGGCAGCCACCCAGCTGTACCTGTCCAAAACCAACGCGACGCCCGATAATAATGCCTCGGACGCACAAACGGTAACCACCGAAATACACCTAATTCAGGAATACAAAACGCACCACTCGCTACCGCATCCTGCACTAACGCACGCCAGTACGCTTTCCAGATGCGCCGCATCTCATGCAGCTTTAGGCCACATTGCTGCGCCGCTGTCGCCAAACGACGCTGATGCGCCTTGCGCAACTCACGCAACACCAAAAGCGGTGGATGCGGCCAGCGCATACCTACCGCACTTCGCTTGGTAGGTCTGTTTCCCTCGCCTGTGCCGGTATCGTGGTGATCCACGTAATTCCCCCTAGTGCATCACAACTCCAAACACACTGCCCACCAGGATATTGCCACACCGCTACTACCTGCGCTGTCGTCTGTTCAATTCGATCCGGCGGACGCGCTCCTTCCATCCACATCCCCATCATCTGCTTCTGTATAACCTGCCAAACACGTTGACCAACCTCCTCCCCCCAAATCCACCCTAACGTTTCAGCCGCATGATGCATCACCTCCAACACACACCCCCACTGGCACGGCAACCCAGCATATGCTGCCAACGACTGCACATTCCTCCTCCGCCTATTCCACATCCTGGCAACACACGCCTTAATCTTCTCCCATAAACGAACACCAAATAGCATGATCACCGCCTGCTCCTACACACACCGAAACCCCCCACCATTAGCCAACCCCTATAACCCATACGGCCAACCCTCTTCCGCCGCTAACCGCTCCCCTAACTCATCCAAAAACTCTAATCCATCAACCCCCTCCACCCGCTGTCGCAACCACATCGCACCTAACTCCTCATCCCTAATCCTTCCAAGATCACGCCGCCTCTTCCGCCCCCCACTCTTCCTTACCGGCGACCCCAGAGTCGGTACCCTAACCTCCTCCCCACTCAAAATCACCTGACTCCGACATTTCTCACATACATACCACTCCTCCGCCTCCGCCCAATCCATCTCCCTCCCACACTCAATACACACAGACACCGCAGACCCACTCCTTCCTAAAACAATCCACACTGTCCTCAACTCTACACCTATATTGTATCAAATCCGCAACACAACCTCAACTCCACCCGTCTCAATTTCTCAACACCCCAACCAACACATACCCCCCAAAACTACTACCCCCAAAATGAAGCTAGAATGGCCGCAGAATCAAAAGTTGCCGCCAAGACGAAAAAAATACCGTCCAACCCCTCAACCCCTTGTTATACGCAAAGCTAGAGGCCGCAGAAAGCCTTTTAAAACCCCTACCTCGCCCCCCAATACATAACACCCCACAAAACCCCACACATAAAGGAACACACAAACACAAAAAGAAGGGAAAAACAAAGCAGAAAACAACGGAAAAATACCTAGATATACAGAGGCAACTCCCACCCCAGGGGGGCCTGCCCCCCCGCCGCCATTTTCCCATACTTTCGGGGGGTGGGGTTGCCGGTTGCCATACTAGTGACGGCGAGAATAGTAGCAATGCAGAAAAACCAAAAAACAAAAAGAGGAAAAGAAAACCGGCAAACAAAATAAAAACTAAAAACACAAACCCGCAACCCCCAAGCCCCAACCCCAAACCCCAACCCCAAACCCCAAACAAGCAACGGCAAAAAAACGGTTTTATGGTCGCCTATAGAAAACGCAAACACAACGATTATTTATAACACTCCGCTGCGTATCCGGCGCGCAGCGGGGGGTGAGGTCTAGCCGGAAAACAGGAGAAACGTCATGTCGCTCCAGTTAGCGGTAGGCAGGTTAGCTAAGCTTGTTGACGTGATTCAAAAACCGCCGCGCAGCGTAGATGAGTTGCCCGTTGCACTGCTATGCGGCGATGACCGCGAAGAAATGCGCGCTGCGGCCATACGATCCCTGCCGGCTGCGTGCGCCGAAATCATCGGTTCGGTGTACGAAATTCATGAGATCGATCGCAACGTCGAAGAGGTTGTGGGAGCGATGTACCGTGCCCATGAGGTCGGGAACGGTTTTCAGATCGTCGGCACACACGGCGCCATGTTATGGGCAGCGGCAACGGCGGTTTGCGCCGCTGTTGCTGAACGGCTGTTGAGAGAGAGGCTCGGGAACCCCGACGGCCCAGTGTGGTGGGATTGCGGTGACCACGTAGTGTCACTGCTGACGTCCGTCGCTGACCAAGGGTTGTGTGTTGAGATTGATGCCTGTACAGATCCATTAACGCCGCTCGCCAAGTGGACTCTTGTAACGCCGAAACATTATTGTGAAATCAAGGAATGGTGCGACGGAGTCGTATCTTCGATTGGGTTGATTAGTGT
>Ga0308419_1001020_pt1 | contig 18968 bp, 19 predicted proteins | sample HotsprSampleMS50_FD_203674 | JGI IMG/M metagenome (GOLD analysis project Ga0308419, IMG submission 203674) | Hot spring phototrophic mat microbial communities from Mushroom Spring, Yellowstone National Park, Wyoming, United States - 20090730_MS50 ... | reverse complement strand
GGTCAATTAACAACGGATAGAAGGGAAGCCAAAGATTTCCTCAAATCACCTTCTGTTCTTTTATCCGTAAACCATAAACACCCGCTCTCGCTCTAAAAACCTGTTAACTCATGTTACACAGGTTACATAGGTTACCAAATTAACACTTAAATCGCCATCCCTTCCTCTTGACAAATCCTTTAAACTTTAGTAATTTTATGCAGAAGGGTAAGTTCTTTAAGGTTATAAAAGTAAGAGAATAAGGTTTTTCAAAAGAGCAAATACCGTAGAGAGTTTGAATCTCTAATTAAGCAGGTTTTTTGTTTCCCTATTTATTTTCTTATAAATCAAATCAAAATAATAAGGAAAAATTTTGTATATTATATAAAGGAGCTTGAGTTTAGATACAATAACAGCGATTACTTAGAAGAAGTTCTTTATAAGGTTTTAGGTGGAATATATTGAGCAATCGACATGGGAATTTGATGGCAGATAGCATTATTTTTGGTTAATAGAGGAAAAACAATATGGAATATAAAAAAATTATTATAACCCAAAGAGGTGGAAAAGAAAAACTAAAGCTTATAAAAGAACCAAAAGAAAACCTCTACAAAAATTTAAATAAAAAAGAGGCCATAATAAAAATTCTTGCAAGTGGTGTTGCTTATGCTGATATTATGATGAGGGAAGGAACTTATCCAGGACATCCTCCCTATCCTTTTACACCAAGTTATGATATTATAGGCATAATCGAAGAAATATCGGAAAATAAAGAAAACTTAAAAAAAGGCGATATCGTTGCCGCTTTAACTGTTACTGGTGGTTATAGCGAATACATCGTACTCCCCACAAAAAAGCTTATTCCTATAACCAATGTAGATCCTAACAACCAAATGGAATTAGCAAAATTGGTAAGCATGGTTTTAAATTACATCACCGCATATCAAATGTTGTTTCGCATCAAAAAATTGAGACAAGAAGACTATATTTTAATTCATGGTGGCGGAGGTGGTGTTGGAACAGCATTGCTTCAATTAATACATCATTATGATTTTAAAAACGTCTTTACAACGATATCTAAAAGAAAGAGTGAAATTATTTCGAAATATAATGCAAAACCTATTTATTACCAAGAAGAATCTTTTGTTGATTATTGTAAAAAACATAAAATAAAAATGGACTTAATTCTAGATCCCATTGGTGGATGGCACTTTTTAGAATCCTACAAAGTATTAAACCGTAATGGGACATTGGTATTATATGGTACTTATAATTTTCTTAAAGAAGGTACAATAAAATCGATGTTAGGTGTACCATTAACCTATCTTCGAAATCTATTCGACTTTAACAAAAAAGTTATATTTTATCTTATTGGACAAAAGCGATTTGGGGGATACGAATCCATAAAAAATGATTATAAAATTTTTTTAGAATTATTCAAAAATAAAAAAATTGATCCATTAGTAGAAATCCTACCATTCTCGGAAAAGAATGTTCAAGAAGCTCATCAACGACTACAAAATGGAGAAGTTTTAGGAAAAATTGTATTGATTTTTGATCATTAATTATTGCAACAAATCTATGGGATAAGGTAAAGATGCATCCTTTGGTATTCTATAAATATATTGATTTCTAAAATGGGGATCTTGCATTCTACATTCCTTAGAACGTTTTTTGTATGGTTCAATCGTTATAAGCTTTTCCCACAAAGTTTTAATAGATAATTCAGGATATTTTCCTACTGTTAATGGGGTAAAATCACAAGGACATAGATATCCTTGGCTTGATAGATAAAACTGAGTTGTTGCAGCAAAACAATACCCTCTACTACACTCTTTTTGGGATGTAAAAACAGATTGAGGTGTTATAATTGGATAATCTTTTTTACTTCGATAGTAATGTGTTAAGTATAGTATTTTTTTTCTAGCTTCTAAATCAAGAAATGACGAAACAGAAGAATACATCCGCCCAGTAGGAATTGCATCAAAAAATGTAACTTCTTGAACGTTTAATTCTTTTGCAAATGCCATCATGTTTTCTATAAAATAAGCTTCTACACGGTCTTTGGTAAAATAGCTAGAAATTGCAACAGGTATTTTTACTTGCAGTGCGTTCTGAATTCCTTCAATTGCTTTATCAAATATATTTCGCTTTCTTAATTGATTATGTTCTTCTTTTTTGTAAGAATCCAAACTTACAAAAATTCCGTCCAAACCAGAAGCTTTTAATTTTTTACATTTTTCTTTAGTTAGAAATTCTCCATTTGTAAATAAAACCACATTTGCTTTGTTCTTATCTACCGACGAAATAATTTTATCTAAATCTTTGTTTAATAACGGTTCCCCACCTACTAAAACTACTGTTGTTACTCCAAGTTCTATGGATTCTTCTATTGCGGAAATAAATTGTTCTGTTGTTAATTCCTTCTCTTTCTGATTCATATGATAATTTGCACTACAATGTAAACAATTACATTGACATTTTTTTGTTAATCCTACTGTGAGTGTCGATGGAATTCTACACATCTCGAATTTACGAAGCAATTGATAAAATATATATCTTTTACCAGCATTTGTTGTAATATCTGGTTGATATAAACTAAATCGTAATTGTCCAAATGTTCGAAAAAGATTCTTGTATTTCTTGGTTTGATTTATATAATTTTCTATATAAGATTTTGCTTTGTTTGGGAATTTTTCTTTAAACTCAATCCAATAATCTAATAAATCTTGCGATGTATCGTATTTGTATTGAATCGTAAAATAATAATAATCAAGAAAATCCTGCTCTATACTCATTAAAACATATTTAAAAGTATACAATATTAGAGTCAAATAGAATTTATATTTTATAAAAAATGTTTGTTAAAATTTTAAACATTACTTTTTTTGTTATTTAATATGAATCAAAACGAATTAAGCTTAATTAAAACATTAAAAGACCTTAAAGAAATTGGGTATCAATATAGATCTATAAAAGAAGAAATGGCACAAAATTTAGCAAACAAACTCTATAATAATCAACCAGTATTCCCCGAAATTCATGGATACGAAGATACAGTTTTGCCACAACTATACCATGCGATACTTGCTGGTCATAATATAGTTTTATTAGGAGAAAAAGGACAAGCAAAAACCAAAATTATGAGATCGTTGATTCATCTACTCGATGAATATTTTCCCATAATAGATGGAACTCCTATACCAGAAAGTCCTTTTCGTCCCATAACAAAACAAGCAAAAAAGATATTACAAGAAAAACGAGAAAATACTCCAATTCGTTGGATACATCGCGAAGAACGTTATGGAGAAAAGTTGGCACCAGGTAGTAGAATTGCGGATATTATTGGAGATTTAGATCCCGCGAAAGTGATCGAAGGAAGTTCATTAGGAAGCGAAGATGCACTCCATTATGGTCTTTTACCCAGAATGAATCATGGTATCTTTGCTATTAACGAATTACCAGACTTAGATTATCTAGTACAGGTTGCAATGTTTAATATTCTTGAAGAAGAAGATATTCAAATTCGTGGTTTACCAGTTAGATTATCTTTGGATGTTTTTATTTGTTTTACAGCAAACCCATCAGAATATACGCGATCAGGAAAGATCATCACTCAATTAAAAGATAGAATTGGTGCAGAAATAAGAACACATTATCCTAAAACACGCGAAATTGGCTTAAAAATCACGAAACAAGAAATTCGCATTCCAGCGATAAAACCAGAAGTAATTGTGCCCAAATTCATTGAAGAAATCATCGAAGAGATTACCATCCAAGCAAGAAGACATCCTCTGGTGAACCAAAAGTCTGGTGTTTCTGCAAGATTATCCATTGCAAATTACGAAACCATCGTTGCATCTGCTAGAAGAAGAGCATTACAACTAAAACAACCTGTTGCGTATGCACGAATGACGGATTTAGGAAATATTTTTAGTTCGAGTTTAGGAAAAATTGAACTTGATCCATATCGTGACGAAGCTGTCACAGAATATCAAGTTATTCTTAAATTGATCGATTTGGCTATAAAAGAAATCTTCGAAGAATATTTCCCCGAAAAAAAATATTCCCAAGAATTTGAAAATATTACAAAACAAGTATATCAAGCAAATGTAATAGAAATTTCCGATACAATGCCTACTTCCGAATATAAAAAAATCTTAAAAATTGTTCCGAGTTTATTCGATCTATTGAAAGATAAAAATTGGGACAAAAACGACGAATTATTCGCATCGGGAATTGAATTTATACTTGAAGGTTTAACAACGAAAGAAAAAATAAGCAGACGGCGATTAGGAGAAATTGTTAGTTTTAAATCTGTGGATTTGTATTAATGTTAAAGTTCAATCAGAAAGTAATTTTTGTATTAGGTAAAGGTGGCGTAGGTAGGACAACGATATCTGCCGCATTAGGTTATTATTTCGCTAATCAAGGACTTAAAACCTTAGTAATTCAATGGGCAATTCGGGATTTTGTGTCCCCTATTTTTGATAAAGACCCAGTAGGTCATAAGCATAAAGAAATTTTACAAAATCTTTTTGTAATGAATTATGATCCTCAAATAACCTTACAAGAATATTTTGTAGAGCATTTGCACATGACTCTATTTTTTAAGTTTATCATCGAAAATCCACAAGTAAAGAAATTGATACAAGCTGCACCAGGTTTAGAAGAATTATTCTTCTTAGGAAGAATTTTTTGGTTAGTAGAATTAGCAAAAGAAGAACGCGGATATGAATTCGATAAAATTATTGTAGATGCACCAGCTACTGGACATGGCTCTGCATTATTCGGTGTTATATCTACTATTTCGAACTTTAAATTAGAAGGCCCTTTGGTATCAGAAGCTACAAGGGTTGCTAAAATGTTAGATGATCACGAAAAAATTGGGACAGTAGTTGTCACCTTACCGGAAGAATTGCCTTACGAAGAAACCATTGATCTGGTAGATCTTATCGAAAAAGAAATGAAAAGAAAACCCTTAGCAATTTTTTTAAACAAAAGTGTGTATTGGTATTTAAAAGAAAATGCCCATCACAATATAAACGATGATTATGCAAATCGTTTTTATCAATTCAAAAATGTTATAAGATCCTTAGATTTAGATCTCAGAAGAAAAATATATTACGAGCATAGAACAAAAGAATTTTTTCATCAAACCATAAAAACGATCATCTTGCCAGAATTGATCCTAGAAAAACCAGAGATTACACCAGAACAAAAAATCAAAAAACTTGTAGAACTATTAGAATCCTATGAATAAAAAAACCAATTTACACATCTTTTTAGGAGCGGGAGGAGTTGGTAAAACCACCATTTCTGCTTCCTTCGCGATGTATTTAGCATCAAAAGGAAAAAAAACTGGCTTACTGAGTATAGACCCTGCAAAAAGGTTAAAATCTGCTCTTAATGCATCCCACATAGACGAAGAAGGAAAAATCTTTTGGTCAAATACTAACAATGGGGGGTATCTACGTGCAGCAATACTAAATTTACCGGACAGCTTAAAACGTTGGATTATTGACGAAGGTCTACCAGAAGAACATCAAAGACAACTATTTCAACATCCTTTGTATACAACGCTTGCAGAAAAGATTGCATCCGCAACAGAAACATTAGCTCCTATAAGAATGGCAGAATGGCTAGAACAATACCCAGAAACAGAAGAACTGATTATAGATACTGCACCTGGTCTACATGCAGTGGATTTTATTACACGACCAGAAAAATTGATGGCATTTTTCGATAGCAAAATCCTTCAATGGATAAAATGGTTTACTGGTGAAAAAAAATGGAAATGGGTCGATGGAAAAAAAGAAGTAATACAAGATCAAAATATTTTTCAAAAAATCATAAGACAAAGTGCTAAAGGAATATTATCTGCACTTGGTAAAGCTGGTGGAGAAAACATATTGTTAACATTAGGAGAATTGATTTTATTAATGGATCAGGTTTTTTACAAGATGGTGGATAGATTAGAAGAATCTAGAAAATGGATAAGAGATACAAACACCAAAGTTTATTTTGTTTTTACATTACGCGATGATTCTGTTTCTGTTGCAATCGAACTTAAACAAATATTAGAAAAAAATAACATAAAAAATTTTATATTTTTATTGAATAAAAGCGTTCCTGATAGTTTTATAAATTCGAAGGAAGTAATGAATGTGAATAATGTCTTTTCGGAAATAAAACCTCATAGTTTAGAATACGAAGAATTATTAAATAGATATATACAATCTTTTCCCATTCTAAAAAGCAAGATTTTAACAAAACTCGAAAAATATTTTATACCTAAAAATAATATCATAGAGATTCCTATTGTTTCCTCGATAGAAAAATACGAAGAATTAAAAATTTCTGATTTAATTGAATTAGGATCCTATATTGAAGATAAAAACAAAATAATGTATTAATAGATTTATTATTTTTTTGCTTGACATTTAGATAAAATTAATTTAAATAATTCTATGGATCGTAAGGATAATTTCCAATCTTTAAAAGGTTATTTCTTAATTTCGGAAGCAACTATGTTAGATCCAAACTTTAAACATACAGTTGTTTTAATGATTGAACACAATGAAGATGGTGCATTTGGTTTGATTGTAAACAAAAAATCCCAATTAACACTTTCGGATTTGTTGCCAGAATTTCAGAATGAACGCGGAAAAAGTACTCCAATTTATATTGGTGGACCTGTACAACAAGAATTTTTATTTGCAGTACATTCTCCCCTATTAGATAGAAAACCCTCTTCTACATCGATGGAAGTTATTTCCAATGTTTATTTTGAACCAGGCTTTCGCAACCTTGAAGATTATTTTAAAGATGATTATTGGAACACTTTACCTCTCGATGATAGACCTAAAATACATTTATTTATTGGATATTCTGGTTGGGGGCCAGGTCAGTTAGAAAGAGAAATACGCGAAGGCAGCTGGATTATTCATCCAGCTTCTTATAAAATTGTATTTCATCCTAATCCCGAAGAAGGATGGAAAGATGCTTTAAGACAAAAAGGGGGCATCTACAAAATCTTTGCAGATACCAACCAAGATCCTTTCTTAAATTAATTTTTTCTAATAAAGCGATAAACTGCAAGAATTATAATCGCGCCACCTACTGCTAAAAAGAAACTTTTCCAATTCCAACCAGTAAAAGAACCAATCCCTAATTGTGTACCAATAAAACCGCCCACAAATGCACCAGCAATTCCAAGTAGAATTGTTATAATAAATCCACCCGGATCTTTACCAGGCATTATCAGTTTTGCAACTACTCCTACTAAGAGTCCCATTGCTATCCAACTTAATATTCCCATATAGATCAAATAAAATTTGTTCAAAAAAAGTCAAACATATATTATTTGATAATATGATCCTTTTTTGATGGTAATAAATCTTCTAATTTGCATTTAAAATATCTTCCTTCTTTAAGACTTGTATCAATCCATCCGTATGGTTCTTGCTCTTTTACAACGAATAAATCCCAACCCAATTTGATGTAGGGACAATTTACAACTCTATCTCTACAAATAATTTGGGTTGCACGAGGTTTAGGATATGCCCAAGCAGAAGGTGGATAAAGGCATTTTCTTTCGATCCCAGCTACTAGCATCAAATTCCGCATTTCTAATTCTAAAAAGAAATTCTCAAATTCTACAAAATCCGAAATTAAAAAAGAGGATTGAGATAATTTCATTAAATTTAATTTTGTAATTGCTTTTTATTATGCAACTAAAAAAATATTGACTACTAAAAACAAGGATTATTCTTTTTATAGATGGAAAAAAATAAAAATGATATAAATCAAAACAACACGATAAAGGCTATTGCAGAATCTTTAAATCAATTTGCTGGAAGTCTTACTGGAAAAAACTTAGAAAATAAATTGATAGAATATTCCGAAGTTTATGGCGAAATTTTATTATATTTATACAATCAATTAGAAAATCAAAAACGAGAAATCAAATACTTAAAAAAAGAACTCTATCGAATCGAATCTTTATTGAATCAAAACAGCAATCATACTACGACAAAGAATTACAAAAAAGATAAATATTTATATATTTTTAATATAATTTTGTTTATTATAAACATAATACTAATGTTTCTTTTGTTAACAAAATGAACCAAAACAACTTAAACAAAATCAAAAATATTCTCGGAATTCGAAACAAATTTTGGAGAAAACGTTTCGAAATTATTAAAAATCATTTAGATATACTTTATATAAAATCTATTAATAAAAATTACTTACCTTTTCGTTTGGCATTTAGTAAAACCATTCTTCAAATAGAAAAAAAACCTAATGAATTAGATATCGAAAATTTTTATAATTCCAGCCTTGTTGAATATCTAAATAAATTAAATCATCAAACATTTATCCTAGAAGAAAACCAAAAAGCAAGAAAAGTTTCTCTAAAAAACAAAATATATATAAATATTACTAACCCCGATGGATTAGAAGATCCTATTAAAAGAAAAACAATCAACGAAATAAACCAAAAAATCTTAAATTATATATATTCCAACCAAAAGGAATTAATCAAAAAAAACCATAAAGAATTAAATTATATTTTTATAAATATTATACAACCCAACCTACATAAAATATTCAATAAAGAAGAATTTAACCTCATAAGCGATTTTATCGAAAGTCCAATAGGAAAAATTCTAAATAACTTTATTCCTGGTCTAAGCATATTATTAGAAATACAAAAACAAAAAGAAGCTCTAAAAGAAAATGATCTTATAAAACTTAGCAGTACCATTGTTATTAATCGCGTTAAAGAGTTAACACAAAGATTAATCTATATTCTAACAGAAAATTTTATAAAAAAGGGAAAATACATTGCACCCCCATTAGTTGCCATCACAAGCATTGCTTTTGAACGATACGAATCTTATAAGAGATGCCAAGAAATCGTTGATCAAAACTATCAAAAAATATTATTAATTTATAATAAAATTCAACAAAATAAATTAAACGAAGAAAAGCTTATCGATAATTTTTACGAAAACCATCCACAAGAAATCAAGAAATTACTTGATTCATAAGAATAATTAATTTTCTTGAAGGAATGAAGTTAAAAACCCTCTCTAAAAAGATTCATGGCCCATTAGTTTTAGTAATATTAGATGGAGTAGGATTATACAAAGGGCAGAAAGATGGTTATCCTGGTAATGCAGTAGATTTAGCAAAAGCAGATTTTTTAAAAAGGTTATTTCAAGATAACACAGAACCAAAACATATTTTTACAACACTTAAAGCCCATGGTACAGCAGTTGGAATGCCATCAGACGAAGATATGGGCAATTCCGAAGTAGGTCATAATGCATTAGGAGCTGGAAGGATTTTCCCCCAAGGTGCAAAACTTGTAAACATTGCCATAGAAAACGAATCCCTTTTTAAAAGTAATACTTGGATGGAACTGATTGGAACAAAAGAAAATCCTGGTTATGCACTTAAAGGAAGTACAGTACATTTTATTGGTTTACTTTCTGATGGTAATGTTCACAGTCATATCAATCACTTATTTGCAATGATAAAAAAATGTAAAGATGAAGGTGTTAAAGAAGTTCGCGTACATACATTATTAGACGGTAGAGACGTTCCCGAAAGAAGTGCAGAAATCTATGTAGAACAACTAGAAAAATTCCTAAAAGAACTAGATCCAACAGGAAAACATTATTGTATAGCATCTGGTGGTGGTAGAATGGTAATAACGATGGATCGCTACGAAGCAAACTGGAAAATGGTGGAACTAGGATGGAAAACTCATGTAAAAGGAGAAGCAGAATATAAATTCACCTCAGCATCAGAAGCAATAAAAACATTTCGCAACATACATCCCGATAAGATTGATCAAGATTTACCACCTTTTGTTATAGTAGACGAGAATCAAAATCCAGTTGGAAGAATAAAAGATAACGATGTTGTTATATTTTTTAATTTTCGAGGCGATCGAGCAATCGAAATTTCCCGCGCTTTTACAGAAGAAAACTTTGATAAATTTCCGAGAGATCCAAACGTAAAAGTTCATTTTGCAGGTATGATGGAATATGATGGTGATTTAAAAATCCCCAAAAAGTATTTGGTTTCTCCACCTGCAATTGACAGAACTGTTTCTGAATATTTAGTGCACAATGGTATTTATCAGTACGCGATTTCAGAGACACAAAAGTTTGGTCATGTTACCTACTTTTGGAATGGAAATAATTCTCAAAAATTTAGCGAAACGATGGAGGAATGGGTAGAAATACCATCGGATATTATTCCCTTCGAAAAAAAACCAGAAATGAAGGCAAAAGAAATTACTGATAAACTTATAGATGCAATTTCTTCTAATAAGTATCAATTCCTTCGCGTAAATTATGCTAATGGTGATATGGTAGGCCATACAGGTGTATTAGAAGCAGCAATTAAAGCGATGGAAGTAGTAAACGAACAAGTAGAAAGGCTCTATGATACAATACAAAAAAACCATGGTACTTTAATTATCATCGCAGATCACGGAAATTGTGAACAAATGATAGAAATCGACAAAAAAACAGGAAATCCTAAAAAGAATAAAGATGGAAGTTATGCAGCAAAAACTAGTCATACTTTAAACCCAGTCCCTTTTATTTTACTTAGTCCACACTTAGAAGAATTAGAGATAAATCCAACAAAAGAGACTTACTCTCTTGGAAATATTGCAAGCACTATCTTAACGCTATTAGGGTTTGAACCACCAGAAATATATCTTCCATCCATCGTAAGATGGAAGTAATCTAATCTAACTTGGGGCTTACTACAAAGCCCTTATATCCTTCTTCTTCTAATTTTTGTCTTAGGACTTCTGCTGGATAACGTTCAGAAAATCTACCTACCCTTATTTGATAATTATTTTCTTTTTTCACTATGGTAATTGGATAAGGTAATTTTTGTTCTATTTCTTCCTTAACACGTATGATGTTTTTTAAATCAGTAAATGAACCAATTTGAACAGAATAATGTTTAAAATCTTTTATATTAATAACGTTTTTTAAGATTTTTTGCTTTTTTTCTTCGTATATTTGTTCTATGGGAGAAGAACCACTATCAGCAATAGCTCTGTTAAAAAAAGCAGCTGTTGCGCCCTCGCCTTTTTCTTTTAAATCCCCACGTTGCAATAATTTAACCTGAACCTTGGCAAGTCCCTTTTGTTTAAATCCCAATATCTCGGCTGCATATTCAGAAACATCAATGATTCTATTTTTTACGTAAGGACCCCTATCGTTGATTTTTAAAACAACTTCTTTATTGTTTTCCAAATTTTTTACGCTAACAATAGAGCCTAAGGGAAAATTTCTATGTGCAGCGGTGAGCTTTCTACTATCAAATATTTCGCCGCTTGCAGTAGGTCTTCCATCAAAATCTTTTCCATACCAAGATGCAATACCAATTTCTTCGTCTGCAGTTTGTTGACTTGTATTTTGTTGATCTAATACAACAACTTCAACATTCTCTGTATCATTTTGCTCTTGGTTATCGATATAGCCTGGTGGTTTATTGTTAATATTACATTTTTTACAACCTTCTTTTAGGTTGGGATCTTGTTTACTTAGTTCTTCGAAAAACTTTTCTTCGTCTTCTGGATTTTTTGTGCTTGCATCCCCCATATATGGATTATAATTTCTTGGATTTACTCTTTGATTTGCTTCGTTTTCTGTTCTGTTCATAAACAAAAACTTTTCTTCGTATTCTGGATTTTTTGTGTTTGCATCCCCCATATATGGATTATAATTTCTTGGATTTACTCTTTGATTTGCTTCGTTTTCTGTTCTGTTCATAAACATAGAAGTAGGATAAGTTTTTTCTACTACGGTTGGAGGTTGATTGATATTAGCAGTAATACAATACTGAAAGCTAATAACAATTAGCGAAACAAACAATGTTTTTGTCTTCATTATTAAGATTTTCGGAATTTAATAGAATACTATTAAAAAAAATTTTTAATCCTTTTTATCCAATAATTTATCCATTCATCATCATCGTTTAAAGAATCTATTACGATTAATTCTATTTTTTTATTGTGTTCTTCTACCAACTTTCTTGTTGATATGTTTAACTCTTCTAAGGTTTCTAGACAATCTGAGGTAAAAGAAAGTGGAACTAAAATAATTTTATTAAAATTATTTATAATATTTAATAGATATTCTTGAAGATAAGGTGTTAACCATTTTGTTCTACCCAAACGTGATTGATAAACAACATCATATTGTTTTAAATTAAGCTTTTGTGCAATTTTTCGAGAAATAAAAATTGATTGTGCCTTATAACAATATTCGGGGTATTTTTCACAACAGCCTTCTTTAAGACAAAGGTTCAGCCTATCGGACTTTATGATATGTCTTTCTGGTATACCATGAAAAGTAAACAATACATAATAATCTTGATAATTTTTGATAGATTGAATTTTATTCATCCACAATTGAATAAAATCTTCATCATCATTATAAACTTCTTCGAAAGAAAGTATAAAAGGATCCCAAAGTTGTTGGTTTACTCTACAAATTTCAGCTATTAACGAACCATAAGTAGAAGTATAATATTGTGGATAAAGTGGTATAATATGTAGATATCGATAACCTTGGTTGTAGAATTGTTGCATTTTTTCTTTAATAGTTGGTTTTCCGTACCTCATTGCATAATCGATAGCAACATTAGGAATCTTTTCTTTTAGTTTTTTTATAAATTGTTCTGAATAATAGATTAAAGGCGATAGATTTAAATTATAATTCCAAACCTCTTGGTACTTTTTTAGAGTGTTAAAAGGTCTAAAAGGAATTATAAAAAAATAAACGATAATAAAACGTAAAAAAAAGGGTAAATCAATTACCCTTTTATCCATCAAAAACTCTTTTAAGTTTTTTCGAATGGACGAAATGGTTAGATTTTCTGGCGTTCCTAAATTAACAAATAAAATTGCAGTATTTTCTTTATTCCTCATTAAGAATCAAAATTCTGCTACTACTGCACCTCGTAAATCATTAATTTTATAACCAGTTGCTCGATCTTGTGGATATTCTTTTTTTAAGACTTCTTTTACTTCTGGAGAAATTGTATTCAGATCGCCATGACAACTTAAACACATTTCATTAGGAATTCTCATTGGCTTCATCACTTTTGTTTTATCCCCTACTTTATAATAAACTGTTTTAATCGGCTGATTTTCTTTAATACGTTTTAACCAAAATTCAATTACTTTTTGTTCATCTTCGGATGCTTTTTGGTTTGGATTTCTATTTTTATCAGACACCCGATAGATCTTCTTGTTATAGGTTTTAGAAAATTCCGCAGCTATTTGAGGTGCTCTTGTTTTACAAAAAGAAATGGAACCTGCATATCCTCTTTCCTTAATAGAATTTGTTAACTCGGATATTAAAGTAGGAGGGAATTTATCTAATATCTCGTCTGTTTTTTTGATTTCTTCAGGAGCTTTTTCGTCTAATTCTAAGATATTTATGTCTCGTTTTGCTTGTGCCCACATACCACTGAATGACCCAATTACCATCAAAAAGTTAACATAAGTTAGAATTTGTTTAGCTTTCATAATTCAAAGATAAATTGATTTGTTATATTTTCAACTATTTTTTAGAAAATTTTATTATACTATATACAGGTATATTGTATAAATCAAAAAATATTTATTTTTATCAAGAAAAATTTACTTTTCTGTATAAAAAGCTTAGAATAAATGTACTCTTCTATGGATTTAAAAAGAATCGAAAACGTTTCCTTTAATCAAAATTGTTTAATTTTTTTCGACATCCCATCCCAATCTAGTGAACTAAATTTATTAAAATTTTTTATTGAACGTTTAATAGAAACCATCGAATTCATAAAATTAAAAAATATAAGCATACATTGTGTCCCTATTTTTGTAAAAGAGGATCAAATTTCGAAAGAAATCGATGTCGAATTTTTTCAATTAGTAGAAAAAGAACTTTCTCAATATATTCCTACAAAATCAACCGATAGTATAGCACAAACACAAAACCTAAAAAACGAAAAGCAAAATGTTGTTTTATTACATCCAAAATTATTCTCTTTTGATTGGAATTCTATCAATTCAATTCAATACGAAAATTTTGTAATCAACAGTTATAAATTTTTTGATTATTTCGAAGCAAGCAAAACAAAAATCAATAAAAGTCAATTTTGTATATCTTCAGAAATTGCAGAATCTATGGAATTATTAGATCAATTATCGAAAGCAACCTTAAAACCCAAAGTTGGAATATTTGGAGGAACACAAATCCAATCCACCATAGAATTCTTGGATAAAAAGGTAAAGTTGTTCCAAACTATTATTTTAAGTGGAAGTATAGGCATTACTGCACTAAAAGCAAATGGTTTAAACGTAGGCAATAGTCCCTATTCCAAAGAAGAAATCAGTAATTTATTTCAGATAATCAATAAAGCAAATTTCGAAGAATGCGAAGTAGAGTTACCTGTTGATCACATCGTTGTAGAAAAGATTTCTCCAAAGTCCAGTTCAAAAATTAGTCCGCGAGAAATTTCTAATCCATTCATTGCAATAGACATTGGACCTAAATCCATCCAAAAATACGAACAGATTTTAAAAAAAGCTAACTTTATTCTATTCCATGCTCCCGTAGGATTGATTGAACTAGAAAAAGGGAGAAAAGGTACATTAGAATTGTTAAAAATAATTCAAAAAAACAAGAAAACGTCTATTATTACTGGCAATAAACTATGTGATTTTTGTTTAGAAAATAAAATTTCTTTAAAATTGATCCCAGATTTCGAATTTATTCTAAATTTTTTAAACCAAAGTTCTGGTTTTTTTAAGAATTGATGGATTAATTTCAAATTATAAATTATACTTAATATTTTTTTCTTTACATTTTAACATTAAAAGATTATATTTAATTATATGAATTTTATTTTTAGAATTTTATCTTTTACTTTGACAATTTTTTTTATCGTTCATCCATTAGCTCCTCAACAAGAAATGAACAAACAACCGTTTATTTACAAAATTATTATAAGCGATGCAATTACTCCAGCTTCGATGGAAAAATTGAACAAAGCAATACAAAAAGCGAATCAAGATAATGCAAATGCATTACTCATTCAGTTAGATACCCCCGGTGGATTAATGAGCTCTATGGACGAAATGGTCAAATCCATCATGAATTCTCGCGTACCTATTATAACCTACGTAGCACCACCTGGTGCAACTTGTGGTTCTGCAGGTGTCTTTATTTTATTATCGAGCCATGTTGCAGCAATGGCACCAGCTACAAACATTGGATCAGCAACACCTATAACTATGGGAGGAACAACAGGCAACAACCAAGATCCGAAAAATCAGGAAGCTTTAAGAGAAAAAATTATGAATCATTCTATTGCAAAAATTAAAGCCATTGCAGAATACTACGGAAGAAACTCTCAATTCGCGATTAAAACCATCACAGATGCAGCAAACATTCCTTCCACAGAAGCTTATAAAATCCAACTGATTGATGCAATCGCAATAACCGAACAAGAATTATTGAATCAAATCAACGGAAAAACTGTAAAAACTGTTGATGGAGAAAAAGTTTTACAAACAAAAGATATAAACATCATAGAACTAAAAGATGATTTAAGAAATAAAATACAAAGCATTATTGCAAATCCAAACATAGCTTATTTGTTAATCATGATTGGCATTACGGGCATAATGATAGAAATTCAATATCCTGGGTTAATTTTTCCCGGTGTAATTGGTGCAATTAGTTTAGTGTTAGGTCTATATGGATTACAAACATTGCCTGTAAATTATGCTGGATTTCTTTTAATTTTTCTCGGAATTCTGTTTTTAATATTAGAATTGAAGATTGTTAGTTATGGACTATTATCTATTGCTGGAATTATTTCTATCATACTGGGTATAATTTGGATTGCAGAATCTATGAAGGAAGTCGAAGAAACATCCATCATATTTTTGTTTACCACAACGTTTGTCATTATTGGTTTATTTTTATTTATTTTAAGAAAGGTTATAAAAGCAACAAAAAACAAAGTAGTAAGTGGGGATCAAATTCTTTTCGAAGACATTGGAGAAGCAATTACAGAGATCAACCAAGAAAAAGGAAAAATCTTTATACATGGAGAAATTTGGAACGCCATAAGTAAAGAAATCATCCCAAAAGGATCAAGAGTTCAACCTTACGAAAGAATTGGCATGACACTTAAAGTAAAAAAGGTTGACGAAAATAATTAATCAAATTTAATTTATAACATGTTAATCAATATTTTGTTTATTATAATTGTTTTGATAATAATTTTATCACAAGCAATCAGGATACTTAAAGAATACGAACGTGGTGTTATATTTCGTTTAGGTAGGTTTAGTGGTGTTAAAGGACCGGGGTTGATATTACTCATTCCCGTCATCGATAAAATGGAAAAAGTAAGTTTAAGGACGGTTGCTTTGGATGTACCACCACAAGATGTAATCACAAAAGATAATGTTACAATCAAAGTTAATGCTGTTGTCTATTTTCGCGTAATGGATCCCGAAAAAGCCATCATAGAAGTAGAAGATTACTTGTATGCTACATCTCAATTATGTCAGACCACTTTGAGATCGATTTTGGGCGAATCCGAATTAGACGAAGTTCTTGCAAACCGAGAAAAAATTAATGCACACTTACAAGAAGTCATCGACAAACAAACCGATGCATGGGGAATTAAAGTAAGCCTTGTAGAACTAAAACACATTGATTTACCTCAAGAGATGCAAAGAGCCATGGCAAAACAGGCAGAAGCAGAACGCGAAAGAAGAGCTAAAATCATTTCTTCCGAAGGTGAATTCCAAGCATCCCAAAAACTTGCAGAAGCAGCGAAAGTAATCGAAAAACATCCTGTTGCAATACAACTAAGATTTTTACAAACACTTGTAGAAGTAGCCGCAGATAAAAATTCTACTGTGGTATTCCCAATCCCTATCGAAATATTAGAAGCTTTAAAGAGAAAATAATTTTATAACTTATTGATTTTTGCAAAAATTGATGGGGTTGAATAAAAAATCAATTCGCTTTCTTCCCCATCCCATTTTATTACCATTAGGGAACTTTTTTTTAGTTTAAGGTTAAAGTTTAATATAGATTCTTTATAAATCAATTCTTCTAAACGAAAATCATATCGAATTTGATTACTCAATAAAGATAAAGCAAAACGACTTAGATCTGGTTCATGCGTTATTATAGCAATTTTATAATTTGAATTTATAATATCTTTATTTAAATATGCGCCCAAAATAAATAAGTAATCATAAATAGAAGCACCAGGGTTTAATTTAGAATACGAATCGATTTTTTTAACCTTCCACTTTTTAGCAAAAATTTCTGCTGTTTCTACCGATCGCAACGCTTCTGATGTTAAAATCGTATCGGGTTTAGAAAAAATTTTCGAACAAATTGAAGCAACTTTTTTAACCTTTTTTTGACCTTCTAATGTAAGCTTTCTTTCCAAATCGTTTAATGAACTATCTTCAGCTATACCATGTCGAATTAAATAAAAATCCATAGAAGAACCATTTATTTTATAATAATAAAAAATAAAGTATTTATCGAAAATTTTGATTTACGAATTTTTTTAAAAATAAAAAGTTAGTTATGCTTTCTAAGTTCACCAATGTTTTTTACGAAAGGATAATCAAACCTCTAAAAGAAGCACATTCTCCTCGGGAAGAAATTGCATTAGGAGCAGCTATCGGTATGTTCTGGGCTCTTAATCCTTTAGTTGGGATACAAATGTATTTAACTACCGCGAATTGGTTAATTTTTAAACTCTTTAAAATTAGGTTTCACTTACCCATTGCAATAGCTATGGTTTGGATTTCAAATCCCTTAACAGTTCCTTTTTTTTATTATGCATTCTACATTACAGGTATTTATTTTTTAAAGTTGATCAATTTACATTACGAAATCCTATCTTTCGAAAAATTTAATATGATCATTCAGACTTCCAGTTCGATGGATTTTTTTGATGGTGTTTGGTTTTGGATCAAATTCTTATTAGATGATTTTGGTTTCCCTGCATTAGTTGGTGGACTAGTTTGGGCAATTCCTTCTGCTTTTGCTACGTATCTCGTCGTTTACAAATATATTACAAAACATAGAACAGAATTAGCAAAAAAAGAAGGAATCACTTTGGAAGAGTGGGAAAAAAGACATGTGCATACCTTAAAAGAAATCATTCAAAAAGAATTCTCGAAAAAAAGTTAATCCTTAGAAATTAAATTTACTAATTGATAGAAGGTTTCTTTTGGAATTTCTTCTGCCCTTTTTGTAAGATCTAAAGAAATGATTTCTGCTTTTTCTCTAAGAAGAGATATTGATATTAATTCATCACCTTTTTGCCAAGAATTGATCATCTTTTTTCTTTTAGAACGAAAACTCATGCGAAGAATTTTTTCCAAAAGCTCTGGATTACATTTTGTTTCTCGGAAAACTTCTAGTTTAATTAGCATAGATTCTACTTGGGGTATGGGAAAAAAAGCATTTTTAGGTATAGAGAATAATTTGGATATTTTCGAAAAATTATTTAAATAAATCGAAATAGAATTATTTTCTTCTAAGAGTTTTTCCGCATATTCTTTTTGGACTAAAAATATACATATACCTGGCTTTTTCATCGATTTGATAGTATTGATTATAATATCGGTAGTTATATAATATGGCAGATTACCAATAATAAAATTAAAATCATTAAGAGAATAGTTTTGAATATACTCCAAAATATCTATTTGATGAATACTCTGCTCTGGAAAATATTCATTTAAAATTTCGCAAAGAACACGATCGATTTCTACAAGAACTAAGTCGTAATGATTTTTTAAATGAAAGGTTAAAGCACCAAATCCTGGTCCAATTTCTAAAATTCTTGAATATTGAGGTATGCTCAATTGTATTGCTTCTACAATTTTTATAATATAATTGGGATCG